>Ga0105046_10000021_pt1 | contig 139996 bp, 122 predicted proteins | sample MAT03_FD_78385 | JGI IMG/M metagenome (GOLD analysis project Ga0105046, IMG submission 78385) | Freshwater microbial communities from Lake Fryxell liftoff mats and glacier meltwater in Antarctica - MAT-03 (megahit assembly) | ecosystem: Environmental > Aquatic > Freshwater > Ice > Liftoff... | reverse complement strand
TTCGGCGCTCGCGCACCATCTCTGCCGAATGCAGTATGCGATAGAGCGTGCGTTCGCTGCAGATGTAGATTTGTAGGTTCAGCTGACTTGCAACAATCGTAGCAGGTGCCTTGTCTATGTACTCGTAGCTTGTTGCATTAGCGATTGCCGAAGCCCGCTCTTCTTCACTCAGGGCGCGTTTGGGTCGAGGTCTGGGCTTTGGCTTCGGTAGCTATACTTGGACGCATTCGTAAATAGTACGTAGAGCGTGCCAGGCCAAGACTTCCGCACGCACATCTCACGCCAACGTGCTCGCTCAAATGTGCAACGTGCTTCATCAGTTCTGCTCCTCGGTAGCATCCATTGACCTCAGCTGCGGCGCCACTTTTTTTTGGACATCTATGATGATATCTGCCTGCTCAAGCTTGCGACGCAGACGTGCTACGTGACGCAGCAGCCTTCATGTGACCGTTAATCCCGTTTTCTGACTTCATGATTCTTCTCCTTGACACCCTCAAATTGCAGCTCAATTTACACTACGAATTGTATCCAAGAGATCGTTGGCAGAGAGGGAAGTCATGTCACGTTGATGCCCGCTGGTAACACGAAGGAACACGAGGTGTTTCAATGTCATTGTTAGATCTGCCAGAACGGCTTCTTCAGAGAGCTGCACACAGACTCCTATCGGACGTGGGTAGGGCATGGGTGTGCACCAACGGCGACTTGATACAGGTGCTGGCCCCAGGTATGATCAACCCCCACGAAGGACCAGATGTAACACACATAGCGGTGCTCCATGATGGCACAGTGTATATAGGCGATGCTGAGTTTCATGTACACTCCTCGGCATGGATACACCATCGGCACGATACCGATCCGCGCTATAATGAGGTGCTGATTCATATTGTGTTGTCGGATGACCGACCAGTAACCCAAGCTCGCTGGACAATTGTACTACCTCATGATGAAATGGGGCATGCACTGCGCATGCAAACCCCATTGCCCCCTGCAGATACAACTGCGGTGGACGAGATTCAACGGGCTGCAATGCTGCGTCTCAACCGCGCCACGGCATTGGCACGTTCAGCAATAGGTAGAGTTGGCGTACCAGAAGCCATACGGGTTCTAACGGCAGGGTACTTCGATAGGTTGAGTTCTAAGAGACGTCATCCATTACCCGTAGACATTTTTCATTCTGTTCGTTTTGCCATCGATGAATCTCCTCTAGGATTGTTCGCTCGTAACATCATAAGCATACCACCTGATGAAATCCTCGGCGCCTTTGAACACGCAGAACGTACACGTATATCCGTGGAAGGTGCTGCCCTCCGCCGCGAAATAGCAGTAAATGTAATCTTGCCAATATCATGTTCTCATGCATCCGATGAACAACGTGCGATTCTCCTGCAGTGGTATTGGTCCGCTCGCGCAGTTCACCAATACGGCACCCTCCGCCGTCGATTTGAAACACAAGACCAGTCCTTTGTTTGGCAACAACAAGGTATGCTGGAGTTTCTGCGGAGATATGGGTAGTTACGGAGTTACGACAGTACATTAGGTGTTCGCTTTCATGTTGATTGCCTAATTTTGCAATTCGTAACTCTGTAACTACGTAACTCTCCCCTATGTCCCTCATCCTCGTAACCGGCGCCAACGGAGAAATTGGCCACAGTCTTCTTGAAACACTTGCATCGAGCGGAGATCATAAGATCATTGCGTTAGACTTAGCCCCTTTGGCAGAAAGTTTACGTCCACTTGTACATGTAGCATTGCAAGGTGATGTGGCGAACCCTGCAATTGTTGCTGAGATAGAGAAGCACGATGTTGTGGAGATCTATCATTTGGCCGCATTGCTTTCTACGAGTTCAGAGAAAAATCCGGAACGTGCACACAATGTAAATGTGAATGGTACTATGGGGCTCCTTCTCATGGCCCGCCGTATTGGAACACGAACGGGTACTGCTGTAAAGTTCCTGTTTCCAAGTACCATTGCCGTATATGGTATGAAGGACCTTACCGCTAAGAATGCAGCGGGAGCTGTTTCGGAGTTTGAACATCTACAGCCAACAACGATGTATGGCATCAACAAGGTGTATTGTGAGCAGCTGGGTGCGTATATGAGCGACCGGTTTGGTCAACTCACGGATGAGGCCGGCATAAAGGTGCTGGACTTTAGGGCCCTGCGGTTCCCTGGACTCATTTCTGCAACAACAATACCTACTGGTGGTACAAGTGATTATGCACCAGAGATGATACACGCTGCAGCGCAAGGGATGCCGTATGCGTGTTTTGTCCGGCCCGACGCGCAGATCCCATTTATGGCTATGCCAGATGGTGTAAAGGCATTGTTAGAGCTTGCTGCAGCCCCTTTAGAAAACCTTGCACAACGTGTCTATAACATCGGTGCGTTTTCTCCATCGGCGCAAGAGATTGCAACCAAGGTGAAGGAAGCGTTTCCGTCAGCCGAAATCACGTATGCGCCCCACCCTAAGAGACAAGCCATTATTGATTCGTGGTGCGCAGATGTTGATGATTCTGCTGCCAGACGTGACTGGGGATGGGAACCTGATTATGATATGCAACGCGCGTTTGATGAATATTTGATCCCGACGATCTCTAGCGTCTATGCCCACTGAGCACGCTAAGAATCGGCTTGCTCTTGAACAATCGCCGTATCTGTTGCAGCATGCCGAAAACCCTGTAGACTGGTATGCATGGAGCGATGAAGCATTTGCCCGCGCACGTGATCAAGACAAGCCGGTCTTCGTGAGTATTGGTTATGCAACGTGTCATTGGTGTCACGTAATGGCCCACGAGTCATTCGAAGACGCAGACGTGGCGGCATATCTTAACGAACACTTCGTGAGTATAAAGGTAGACCGCGAGGAAAGACCCGACGTGGATGCGATTTGTATGGACGTATGCCAGTCTCTTACTGGCCACGGTGGTTGGCCCCTTACGGTGATGATGGACGCAGAGAAACAGCCGTTTTTTGCAGGGACGTATTTTCCGCGACACTCCTTTGGCAATCGTCTTGGATTCCTCGATCTTCTAATCCGGCTCCGAGAAGTGTGGGACGCTGATCGCCTGCGTATTACTGAAACTGCTTTTGAACTTACAAAGGCGCTCAAGGAACAAGCAGCTGCGAGTTTTTTTGGTGACGTTCCCGCAAACATCATTGACGTGGTTGCGGATCATCACAAACGTATGTTCGATGATGTCTATGGCGGCTTTGCTGTAAAGCCAAAGTTTCCTTCTGCACATCATCTTCTGCTGCTGATGCGCATTGCACATCAGCGCGCAGACATGGGTCTACTCAGCATGGTTTGCACCACTCTTGATGCCATGAGGGCCGGTGGAATGTATGACCATGTTGGTTTTGGATTCCATCGTTACAGCACTGACCGTGAATGGCGCGTACCACATTTTGAAAAGATGTTGTACGACCAAGCAACATTGATGATGGCCTATGCCGAGGCCTGGCAGCTTACAAAGGATGATCTGTACAAAACAGTGGTGCTCGAGATTGCAGAATATTTGCGACGTGAAATGACAAGTGCAAATGGCGCATTCTTCTCTGCCCAAGATGCAGATAGTGAAGGTGAAGAAGGGAAGTTCTATGTATGGAAATCGGAGGAACTTCTCGATATCCCATCGGCGATACGTGATCTTTTGCATGTACGTGAAGAAGGTAATTTTCACGACGAGGCAAGTGGAAATGCCGTTGAAGTAAATATTCTGTACGTCTCGATGCAAGAGTTGCGAACGCTCGTAAAAAATGAAGAGTGGAACCGCATACGTCCTCAACTTCTTGCGCAAAGAGCTACGCGTGTTGCGCCCCTTACTGACGACAAGATCCTGGTTGATTGGAATGGCCTCATGATTGGCGCCTTGGCAAGAGCTGGTAGAGCTATGAATGATCAATCGCTCACGGCCATGGCAACTGCTGCGTACGCTTCGTTTGCTCAACCGTTAACATTCCATCGTTTTCGCAACGGGCACGCCGCCGTACCAACCATGTTGGATGACCATGCGATGTTTGGGTGGGCAGCATTGGAGCTGTACCAAACAACAGGCCATGGCGATTACCTGCGTGATGCCATGGATAACGCAGATGTAGTTATCAGGAACTATGCCGATGATGAAGGGGCTTTGTATATCAACTCACGAGAAGTGCAGGACGTTTTGGTTCGACAAAAACAAGGCCACGATGGGGCGTACCCATGTGGTAACAGCATGGCTGCGTTGCTGTTTGCGGGCCTTGCGGCAATCACAAATTCCCGTCTGTTCCGCCAAGCAGCGTTGGCTAGCGTAACATCGTACGGTCTGCAGTTAGCTCGTTCTGGCCCAGGTTTCTGCATGCTCCTCTGTGCCTGGGATAGCATCAGCGGAGGAACGTCAGAAGTTGTGCTCAATGGAGATGCAGCGGATGCATTCATCGTAGAGGCCAAAACGTTATGTAACGCCTCATATCGTCCACGTACCTTCATCATCCACAAACCAGCAGATGAAGCGGCTGCTTCGGCATTGCGTGAGGCGGCCTATCCCTTTGATCTTGCGCCCGTGCCTTCCGTGTTGGTCTGCACCGACTATGCCTGTGAGCGCCCAATGACGCAGATCGGCGAGGTATCGGCGATGCTCAAGAGTTGAGGCATGGGCAAATTCCTGCTCCGTATCTTTGAGCATGCCCATACTTATAGACGGAAACGCCCTAGCCGCCGAAATACGAACAGAAGTTGCTGCAGATGTAGCGCGGTTGAAAGATTCCAGCGGTCTGGTTCCAGGATTAAACCTGCTCCTTGTTGGTGAGGATCCGGCGAGTACCGTTTACGTGCGCAATAAGTCAAAAGACTGCGAAAAGGTCGGCATTCGGTCAACCATTGTCCGCATGCCATCCGATGCCACAGAAGAAGACGTGGTTGCACAAGTGCAGGCATGGAACAACGATCCATCCGTTCACGGAATCCTTGTGCAACTGCCAATTCCTAAACACATCAACGAACACCGTGTGATTCGCACGATAGATCCGGCAAAAGACGTGGACGGATTCCATCCGGAAAATGCAGGTAAGTTGATGATCGGTCTCGGCGGCTTTATTCCATGTACGCCCTATGGTGTGTTGGAAATGTTGAAGAGGTATCAAATTGAAACCTCGGGGAAACATGCCGTTGTTGTAGGACGGAGTAATATCGTTGGCAAGCCCCTTGCAATGTTGTTGGCACAAAAGAGACCTCAAGGAAATGCAACAGTAACGATATGTCATACAGGTACACCAGACATAGCCGAGCACACACGCCGTGCAGATATTTTGATCTCTGCAGTTGGCGTCAACGGTGTTATCACCGCCGATCATGTTAAAGTTGGAGCTGTTGTTATTGATGTTGGTATCAACCGAATAACCCTGCCCGATGGCACTACAAAGCTCACCGGCGACGTTTTATTTGACGAAGTGTCAGCTAAGGCCTCGGCCATAACACCAGTGCCAGGCGGCGTTGGTCCGATGACCCGCGCCATGCTTCTTCGCAATACCGTTACTGCCGCTCAACGGATAGGGAAGCAATGAAACGTCAGCCCCTAACCTATCTCTATGCCGACCAAGACATGGTGGTAGTAAACAAGCCCGCAGGCCTGCTTGCAATTCCTGATCGGTACGATCCTACCATTCCAAGTGTGAAGTCGAGCGTCCGTGAAAAGTTTGGCACTGCATTTACCGTACACCGGCTGGACCGTGATACATCGGGCGTAATGCTCATGGCGCTAACTCCTGAAGCACATAAACATCTGAATCAGCAGTTCGAATCTCATACCATAACCAAGACATACCTTGCCATTGTATCGGGTATCGTAGATCGCGATTCAATCAAAATCGATATACCAATTACCCCTGATACCCGCCGTAAGGGGCTTATGAAGCCCTCTGCCAAGGGTAAAGAGGCGCATACCGTGCTTCGTGTTGTTGAACGGTTCAGACTTGCCACGCTTGTTGAGTGCGACCTGATAACAGGTAGGCAACATCAGATTCGTGTACACTGCTCTGCTATTGGGCATCCACTTCTGGTTGACCCAGATTATGGGAAGAACGACCAGTTTTCCCTCTCAAGCATTAAGCGCCGGTACAACATTGCTAAAGGAACCGAAGAAAGACCGATTATTGATCGGCTTACCCTTCATTCTAGTCGGATTTCCTTTACCCACCCCGTTACCGAAAGTACCCTCACGTTTACGGCAGAGCCTCCAAAGGACTTCAATGCGATGCTCAAGGTCCTGAGGAAGTATGCTGCGCCATATGCATCTGCATTTGACGCAGAATTCTTCTAGCCAAGCGTTGTATCTTCGCGCATTCTAGTGCAGGAAAACGATGATCATTATTCTCTTTGGTGCCCCAGGTGTTGGCAAAGGCACGCAGGCCGTAATCCTTGCTGAAAAGCTGGGTGTGGCACACCTCAGTACTGGCGATGCATTTCGTACAGCAATTAAAAACCAGTCGGCCGTTGGCGCAATCGCGAAGGAATTCGTTGATGCAGGTAAGCTTGTGCCCGACGAGATTGTTGCCCGTATTGTAGAAGAAACCATGACAGGCAAAGCGTTTGTTAATGGCTGCATCTTGGATGGATTCCCCCGTACCCGCACTCAAGCCGATGCACTTGGTGCAATGCTTACGGCAAAGGGGCTTACCATTTCATCGGTCATTAACCTCGCCGTAGATGACGCAACCATTATCAACCGCCTTATGCAACGTGGTAGGGCAGATGACCGTGAAGATATCATCCGGCACCGCCTAGATGTTTACAACGGAGAAACAGCCCCTCTGCTCGACTATTATTCTGATATGGGGCTCCTGGCATCTGTTGATGGAGTAGGAGAGGTAGAAACTGTGAACAGCAGAATCCTTAACACCATTGCAAACCTCGCCTAGCAATACATAAAGTTGGAGGGTTGTGGAAAAACAGGCCTACATACCCTCAATTGTGTGGATATCGTATTGAAAAATCCACACAACAATACGCGTAACATCGTAGTATAAAAGACGGTTGAAGCATACTCTTCAACCATTGTCTCGTGGAAACATGTGCTTGTGGAATGGTTATTGATGGTATTTTCCGCTATGATGGTCACGGATGTTTCATCGACCCATGGTGGGGTGTGCGCCTACTCTTGGTTATAGGTATCGTTTTCATGTTTGCCTTCGGGCTGAGTTATGCTCAGTCTAGGCAGGGAGACGTAGTAGGCGAACTTTCCGGCGGTGTTTTGAAGTATCAGGGTGAGATGGCTGATGACATGTTTGGTCCAGCAGCGTTTACGTCCATTAGATACGCAGTACTCGATAGACTATGGGTTGAAGGGCGCTTCGGAATTGGTGAATATCGATGGAAGATCACCGACGCGAAGATAGCGGCCTATCCAACATACTTTGGACAAGGGGCTCAACTAGGCAACAAATACCCGGGCTCACTTACAACCATTGAGCCAGAAAATGAGAGCAGAGCCACAATGGCCGACCTGCTCGTGAGCTACGTCCTTGTTGATGATATTCCATCTAGCCCCTTTGTTAGTGCCGGTTTTGGCCTACTCAACGTTGCCCCTTCTAACTCAAGTGAACATTCGGCATTGCCCAATGCAGAAGCAGGGCTCTACCCACGTTCTGTAATAGCGTTCATCGTTGGGGGCGGCGTCCACATTCCTATCTCCAACAGAGTTGGTCTTCTGCTCCGTGGAGAACACCGATTTGTTATGTCGGAGTTTTTGGACGACGTGTCCTTCTCCGGAAAAAATGATGCGCTTAACTCGTTCTCAATTGGTTTTACCTACCGATTCAACAACCGCGATGACGAAGATTACCAACAAGCCGAAGAATATTGTGACGACGAAGAATATGAGATGAATTGTGATGAGTGTGATGCAACCTGTTGCAATGTAAGATGTTTAGGCGATGATCATCAATGTTGTAATCGCTCGTGTTGTTGCTGTAGCTGCTGTTGTTGCTGTTGCTGTTGTGGAAAAGGTGGAGGTTTATCCACTGGTGGTGGACAACCCACACCCGCTGCATCTCAACCACCTGCTTCGGCCGGGGCACCGGAGGCAGAAAATCCTGGGCCAGCACCAGAGCCGATGGATGTTCCATGTCCAAAGGGGCAACACAGAGAGTGTTTTGGACCTCCAGGAATGGGAATATGTGTAGACAACGATCCACCGCGTGGACCAGAAAAAATCCGTTGGGATTTATCACGCAAACTAGAGGACGGTAGTGACCTGCGTGAGACAGAAGGAAAATGGTACCGCAGACAGCGCAAGTCAGACGGAAAGTATCGCATTACAAAGGGGCTCTTACCTTTTGAGGCAACGGAGTGCAAAGAATGCAAAGAGAAACTACTACGAGGACAACAATGAACATCCAAACGTTTGCCACAATCATTATAGTAACGGCCTGCGCGTTCCAGGCCCAAGACCAAGCCCATGCTCAGTCTCGTCAAGGTGATGTGATTGGGACGATCTCGGGTGGTATGTACAAATACCATGGGGAATTCTCGGATGACTCCTTTGGACCCTCGGGTGCAATTTCCCTTCAGTATGCTGCTCTGGACCGGCTACTTTTAGAAGCAAGGGTGGGAATTGGAGAATACCGCTGGAAGATAACTGACGCGAAGATTGCCGGATATCCGCAATATTTTGGCGCAGATGCAATTATTGGAAACAAGTATCCAAACTCCCTAACTACCATTGAGTTGGAGAATGAAAGCAGAGTAACAACGTTCGACTTTTTAGTGAGTTACGTTCTCGTAGATAATATCCCCGCTGTTCCGTTTATTACAGTTGGTGTTGGCCTCGTGAACTTTGCGCCATCAAACAGTGATGAACATTCGGCACTACCAAACAACGCAGCAGAGCTTTACTCAAAATCCGTAGTCTCCATTCCAGTTGGTGGTGGATTAAAAATCCCCCTGTCTCGCACCGTTGGGCTCTTGATGCGTGGCGAGTACCGTTTTGTAATGTCAGAATATCTCGATGATTATAAAGGGGCGTCTGGAAATGACGCATTGTCGAATTTTTCCATCGGTTTTACCTACCGTTTCAACAACCCTTCAAAATCACAGAACACGCCACGCCACCATGATGTTTGTTCTGTGTGTGGATGTGGCGCGCCAGGCCACTGTTGTTGTGAACTTCCAAAGCAACCAGCCCCCTCCATACAAACCCCTCCGGAAGCATTTGCGCCGCAAGCTCCGGCACCCGATACTATTCGCATTCAAACGCCAGCTCCACCGCCAGACACGGTTCGGATAAAAGAACCTGCGCCGGTGGTTTCACCGCCCGTAAGCCCTGCTCCTAGGAAACGAACGTCGTTTGCCAAGGACATCCGTTTTAAAGTGAACACTGCTGAGTTTGACTTTGACCAGCCAGAAACAGCCAAGAATCTCAACGAGCTTCTGACGTATCTGCAGGAGTCCTGCGAGGATCTTCAAGTGATGGTTGAGGGGCATGCCTCGGCAGACGGCCCACCCCAACGGAACAAAGATCTGTCTGGCCTACGGTCCCAAAAGGTCCGCCAATGGCTTCTCGAGCAAGGCGTTCCAGCAAAGAAGATCCGTGGTGCTGTTGGATATGGCTCGGCCATGCCTCGTGTAAAGGAGCCAACTTCGGCACAGGCAAAGAAGATGACCAAGGACGAACTTGAGGCCATACGCGGCCAAAATCGTCGGATCGAAGTTGCTGTTCTAAGGGAATGTGCCGTGTAATCATGAACTTATATTCATGATTCATTCATTAGGTTCCTGTGGAAAACCCCTAACTTGCTGTTCTCGATGGAGGACAAATCGTTATGGTACTACAGCTTTCGACAAAGAAATACATTCGTCTCGCAGTTTTCGTGGCCGTTTTTGCGGCCGTGATGTCTATCAGTTTCTTCCTTCAGGCATCGGATGTTCCTGTAGGTGCAAAGGTACTAGTGGCCTCGCCAGTTCCTACTGTTGCTGAGCCAGCCATTGCCGAAACTGTCTCATTCCAAACGGTTGACGCGATAGATGGATTGGCTTCGTGGTATGGGAAACAGTTCCACGGACGCCGCACAGCCAGCGGAACCAAGTTTGATATGAATGCCTATACGGCAGCTCACCGCACCTTGCCGTTTGGTACAATCCTGAGGGTAGAGAATACAAAGAGTGGCAAGGCAATCCTTGTAGAAGTAACCGACAGAGGTCCGTTCATCCATAAGCGGGTGTTGGATCTTTCTTTTGGTGCAGCACATGATCTGGGAGTTTCTGTTTCTCCGGTAGAGATCGATGCCGTTACCAAGAAGTCTGTTACCGAGTTCTATCTTGAGAACGACAGCACGTATTTGGTGTTTTCTCCAGACCTGAAGCCAATCGTAATGCAGACGTCGTTGCTCGACACACTATCTACCTCCGCGTCGCTCACGAGCGTCATGCGCAACCGCGCTGATACGGAATATGTTGTTGTTCGCCAAAGCCCTACCGGCACGTTAACCTACACACGTGCTTGCCTAGCCCAATAAGGGGCTACTTCCCTTGTACTACCCAGCGAACTAAGCGGGTTACAACGTTCTCGTTGATCGTCTCGTTGGTCTGAGCCATCTCCTCCTCCGTACATGCGTCGCATGACTGGAACATATGGTTGACGTCGTCAACAGACTCGATCATGACTTTTCGGGAAATTTTGTCCAGGCGCCTAAATGCCTCCGCGTGTTTGGCTGCTGGCACTTCGATGTCCTTTACGGCAAACAATGCTAAGATGGGCTGAGTAACGTTGCCGAAATAGTTTGCGGGGTTATACCACAAGAACGACCGTATCCACGGCAACAACGTAGTTGATACATATTCCTCACGTCCAGCCCTTTTGAGATAGGCCGCAAGTGGATACCGAGACATAAGGTCTGGCCGATCATCAATTATGGAATCTGCGACGGCTAAAATCTTTAGTGTGAGCTCGGCATTGGAGCCCCCTGCCTGCGTGATCGCACACCATCTATCCACCAAATCCGATGCAACACCAGCCAATTCCTCATCCGTCTGACGGGAGATTTCCCGCGCCATAATCTGAGCCGTAAGTGTAGCTCTGCCTGATAAACCAGGTGTAGACAGACACACGATGCTCGTAACAAGATCTGGGTAACGGCTTGCTACAATTGCGCATGCTAAACCGCCTTCTCCGAAACCAATGATTACAACGCGGGTTGTGTCGATGTTTTTATCGAAACGGATCCGTCGAAGAGCCGCTGAGATATCGGAGGCCTCGTCATCCATCGACTGTGGATCGCTGGTTCCAGTTGTTAGCCCCGTTCCTCGGTCGTCTAATCTAAGTGTAGCAATTCCACGTGACGCAAACAGGGAGGCCATAACAAGACCAGGGGCGTGCCCCGAGGCCGAGCGTTGATCACGGTTGAACTGCCCCCTGTCACCGGCAAGAATAGCAAGTGGATACCTTCCTAATGTGTCAGGAAGCGTTAGTACCGCGCCCACGATGTTGCCCGCAGGACGATTTGGTATGCTAAGTTCTCGGTCTTGGGATTGCTGAGCTAGGCGGGTTTCTTGTAAATGCGTTACAGCAAGTATTTTCCGCAAAACAATGGGCGAGTTCGTCTTTCGTTGGAGCCACGTCCCTGTAATCGTGAGTGCACCAATATCGAGAAATCCCGTAACTACAACATCCGCAGGTTGGCTTTCAAAGAGTAGACGTCCATTAGCGCACGAAACGGAGCTAAAGCTATTGCCAAAATATCCGGCATTTGGGGAGTCCCACGTAGCGGTGCATGGACCATTTGTATAGGAAACTATGTGGAGGATAACTCTGTTTCTCAGTCCAGTGCTATAAGTAACGTCTCCAGACCAGTCTCCCGTGAGAACACTGTCGATCCCCAAAATTGTTTGCCCCTGCAATATGCTTGGTAGAGCAAGTAACAAAAGGAGGCAGAAAATTACGTTTTGGCACACATGGGGCTCGGAGTATGTAACTAACAAACCTAATTTGCGTAACAACCGCGACTCTTTTACAATTCCATTCCAAAACGGAGATAATACCCATGCGCAATTTCCTTCTCGCGATCATAATACTTATGGTAGGGGGCTTTGCGTCCTCGTCTGCCATAACACTAGATGAAGTCCTTTCAAAGAATCTCGCCGCTCGTGGTGGCATGGCTAAGCTACAAGGGTTGAAGTCTTTTACTATGGACGGCACGATGTCTATGGCGCAAGGAATGGAACTGAACTTCACGCAAGTAATGAAACGCCCCTTGAAGTTCAGAATGGATATGTCTTTTCAGGGTATGACCATGGTAACTGCTTTTGATGGTAAAACAGGTTGGGCCGTAAACCCAATGGCCGGCAACAAGCCAGAACTTTCTCCAGCAAGCGAAACAAAGCGTCTTAGTGAGCAAGCTGATATCGACGGAATGCTTATTGGATGGAAAGAAAAGGGCTACGCAGTAGAGCTTGTAGGACCTCAGGACGTTGATGGTTCGACGACGTATAAAATTAAGGTGACAGATAAAGACAAGGAAGTAAAGTTCGTGTATATCGATGCTATAACATGGCTCGAAGTACGAACTGATATGCGCATCAATATGATGGGTCAAGAAGCAGACGTAGAAATGATTTACTCTAACTACCAAGATCTTGGCGGCGTTCAGGTGCCAATGGTTATGGAAATGCGTTCAGAAGGTCAGGCCATGATGACCATGACGTATAGCAATCCCAAGGTTAACGTAGAGATCCCAGATTCACGTTTTGCATTTCCAGCGCCTGCACCAGTTGATGCTCCGGTAAAAAAGTAGAAAGAAGATATCTTGCGTATTTCCGTTCGTTGCCAACTCAACACTACGATTATCATCTGCGCATTGGCATGTTCTGTGTCCAATGCGCAGATGCTTTTTACGGGAGGTATGCTTGGCCCCCTTCGCGCCAGGTCTATCGGACCTGCTGTTACAAGCGGCCGCATAAGTGACATTGCCGTAGTTGATGCGTCTGCAAAAACGTTCTACGTTGGTGCAGCAGGTGGAGGCGTATGGCGCACCACAGACGGCGGCGTAAAATTCACATCGGTGTTTGATGAATACCCACAGTCCATTGGTGCAATTACCATCGACCAGAACCATCCAGACACGTTGTGGGTGGGGACGGGAGAATCATGGACGCGTAACAGTGTTTCTGTTGGCGCTGGCGTATTCAGAAGTGTAGATAAGGGGCGAACGTGGACCAATTGTGGACTGGTGGGAACAGAACGTATTTCTCGAATCGCAATAGATCCAAAGAATTCCAACACGTTGTTCGTTGCTGCCCCAGGCCCGTTGTTTGCAGATAGTGACCAGCGAGGACTTTTTAGGACGACTGATTTTGGTACAACGTGGACCAAAGTATTGGCGGGTGATGCACGCACAGGTTGTTCAGACATCGTCATAGATCCCAAAAACCCAAAGATCATGTTGGCCTCAATGTGGTCTTTCCGTCGCACGCCATATTCGTTTGTTTCAGGCGGTGCTGGTTCCGGCATTTTTCGTAGTACTGATGGTGGAACAACATGGACGCGTTGCAGCAAAGGTCTGCCCGCAGCAGAAATGGGTCGAATTGCATTGGCTATGTCCCCAGTAGATTCAAAACTCATCTACGCTAGTGTAGAGGCAAAGGAATCGGCCATGTATGTAAGTAGCGATGGTGGCGTATCGTGGGAGAAACGATATACAGGGTCGGTGGTTGATGTTCGCCCCTTTTATTTCTCGCGTCTAGTGTGCGACCCCGTTCACAAAAATGTTGTTTATAAATGCGGTATCCGAATGTATCGCAGCGATGACTCTTGCCGCACGTTTGAAAATATTGCGCCGGCAGCTCACAGCGACTTTCATGCGGTTTGGATAGATCCGTCCAATTCTGAGCACATCCTTCTCGCAACAGATGGTGGAGTGTATGAGTCGGTGGAGCATGGTAAAACAGTGCGTTTCATGTCAAATCTTCCAGTAGCCCAGTTCTATCATGTGTCTGTAGATGATGCCACACCATACAACGTATATGGTGGACTTCAGGACAATGGATCTTGGAAAGGTCCCTCAGATGCTGATGGTGGAATAGCTAATGGTGATTGGAAGTTTATTGGAGGGGGCGACGGATTTTACGTTGTGCCAGAACCAGCTGATCCGTCGGTTGTGTACTGGGAGTCGCAAGGTGGTAACATCAACCGCACAAATCTTCGGTCTAAAGAAACAAAAAACATTGCTCCAACACCAGACGATGGAACGCTGAAGCTTCGATATAACTGGAACACGCCAATGGTGCATGGAAGTGCATCAGGTGTTATTTTTGTTGGTTCACAATACCTATTCAAAACAACTGATCGTGGTGACTCGTGGTTGCGTATTTCCCCAGACCTAACTACCAACGATTCGCTCAAGCTGAATCAACGCGATAACGGCGGACTAACCCTCGACAATTCATCTGCTGAAAACCACTGCACGATAACAGCCATAGCGGAGAGCCCCCGCAATGCTAATGTGTTATGGGTTGGCACCGACGACGGCAACGTCCAGGTAACACAAAACAGCGGCAAAACATGGGCAAATGTAACGCCCCCTCCGCCACTTCTACCAAAGGCAACATGGGTGTCGTACGTGGATGCATCGTCTTATGATGAAGGTTCATGTATGGTAACATTTGATGGACACATGAACGGAGACATGCACACGTACGCCGCATACACAAACGACTTCGGAGAGAATTGGACGTTCTTGCCAACACTCGAAGTAAAGGGATATGCTCATGTTATCCGCCAAGACCCAGTTCGTAAGAACCTGTTGTTCCTTGGTACTGAAGAAGGTTTGTGGATGTCGTTGGACGCAGGCAGCCACTGGATTTCATTCCGCAATAACATGCCTGGCGCGGCTGTTCGCGACCTCGCCTTTCAAGAGCGTGATCATGCATTGGTTGTAGCCACGCATGGACGAGGAATGTATGTGATCGACAACCTTCGAGTTATGAGATCAATAGAGCCCGAGAAGATCACAGGAGATGTTACACTCATACCTACAACATCGGCCGTTCGGAGGCAAGAAGGTGGTGCGGGAAGATGGTTTGGCGGAGACGCTGAATACACAGGAGAGTCTCGTAATGATGCTCCACGAGTATGGTATGTCCTAAAAGAGCGGCATGTTTCCGGACCATTTACGATTAGTCTCAAGGACAGTCTCGGCAGAGAGATTCGGTCCATCTCTGCTTCAGCACGGAAGGGGCTCAACAGTATCGACATTGCACTTCGTAGGCCTGCTCCGCTTACAGCAAAGTCTGAAGTGTCTGCAACCTTTGGTACGTTTACCGGACCATTGCTCTCCGAAGGAGTCTACTTCCTCGAGTTCAACAAAGGTGGAACAAAAGTGATGACCACCATCGAAGTTGTTACCGATACCATCTATGGCCATAGCCAAGCAGAACGTGCGGCACAACAACAACTCGTTGATCACTTGTATATCTTGAATGAAGAACTTGCGGTAACCGTTGCCAGAGTTCAAATGGTCCGCAACTCACTTCCAAAAAGTGAGTTGCGGGATTCGCTGGTAAAGTTGAATCGAACCCTTGTTAATACCAAGGTAGGTTTGGTAACAGGGGAGGAGCAGCTTCGAGAGACACTAGCTTCGTTGTATGGCGAGATAAATGGATACTTGGGCGGTCCGTCCTCGAGTCAATTGCAGCTAGCCAAAACCTTGACAGACCGTGTTCATATTGCCACAGCTGAAGTTGAGCGGCTTGTAGCTGGAGCCACGTTGGAGACACGTGAACAGTCGGAATCCCGCCTGCGCAAGGAAGCCAAACGCAGATAACACTGGAGAGTGTCTGCATGCGCCGTATCTTCGCAATCCCGTTGTAACCGAATTCGGATATCTTCGATGAAGCGCCCCCTTCTCATCTATATAGCCGCCGCAACCTTTGCAATTCTTGCACAGGGATTTCAATGTGCGTCGTCGGAATTAGCCACAGCTCGTAAAGCAATTCAGGCCCAGGATTATGTTAAAGCCAAACAAGCGCTCGACAAAGCCCTTGTGGCAAATCCGGATGATTGCGATGCTCTCGTGATGATGGGCGATGTGCAAGAGCGGTTAAAAGACACTGATGCAATGGTGGAGGCCTATAAGAAGGCACGTGTTTGTCCTGGAGTAAAAGCAGAAGTAAAAAGTGCGATCTCTGTGAACCTTTACAATGTATGGGTAAGCCAGTATAACATTGGGATTAACGGCTTTAATGACTATGTAGGTTCTCGTGATGTGTCTACTCTTGCAAAAGCGCAAAGTGCTCTTACCCGTGCTCTTGATGTTAAGCCCGAATATTCAGACCCGTTGGTTCTATCAGGCCAGATACTCGAGATTCAGGGTGATACAAATAAGGCAATAGAGATGTATCAGAAGTGGTGGGACTTAGAGCGTCCTGGCTTTGAACTATTGAGATCTAAACAGATCACCATGGGAGCAACGCGTGGTGCTGTTATCAAAGCTCTTGGAACGCCTGTTACCACCAAGATGGACAGTATAACCAACGGCCTCGTATACAAAGACAGATTTGATGTTGGCGGTAGAGACATGGTTGTTTTCAGCGCTACTGAAGGCCAATCCGAGGCCATGCTTGAGGGCTGGACATACAACGCTCCAGCTAGTATAACAGAGCCAGAGAAGTGGCGCACACGCACGGCTGTGGTGAGCCCCTTGAAGTCGCTTGCATTTATCGCCTATCAGCGTGGCACCTATAACGAAGCGCTAACTTGGGCCAACCTCGTAATGCAGATGAAACCAATGGATCAAGAGCTTGTGCCTTTGCGCACACAGCTCCTTCAGAGTCTTGGAAAAACGAATGAAGCCAAAGATGAGCTCAGGGCGCAGATTGCCATGGATCCTAAGGCCATCCTGCCGCGGCTCCAATATGCTGGCATGTTATCGGGTGATGGCATGTATGAGCAGTCCGTTGCTGAATACAAGAACGTGATTGATTTGGAGCCAACCAATGAGACTGCCTTGTACAACCTTGCTGCGAACTACAAAAACATTGCAAGTACAAAGCAGCGCAATGAATTAGAGAAGATGGATAAGAACCGCAAGTATGTGCCAGACACCACCTATTTGACTGATTTGAAAACATCATCGGAATATTTTGAGCGATTGAGGAAAACGTCTGTCAAATACCGCGATGACATCGTCGTCCTAGAGCAATTAGCAAACGTCTACGAAGTGCGCAAAGAGACCAACCGGGTGAAGTTGCTCATCATGGAGCTTGAAGCACTAGAGGGCAAGTATGGTACAAGCAAAGAATATTACCGCATCATGGAGGGGCTTTACGGCCGCAACAAGATGATTGACAAAATGAAAGATGCACAAGTAAAAGGAGCGCGACTATAATGGCTAATAACCAGAACGACCAACCCCAGCAGCAGATGACCATCGAGCTTGGAGAAAAAGAAGCCGAAGGTATCTACTCTAATCTGGCCATCATTTCCCACTCTCCGGCGGAATTCGTGGTGGATTTCACTCGAATCCTTCCTGGAGTTCCCAAGGCTAGAGTTCATGCCCGTATTGTGATGACTCCACAGCACGCCAAGTTGCTCCTCCACGCCCTTGCTGATAATATTGGCAAGTACGAAAACCAATACGGAGAAGTGAATGTGGACGGGCAACAACAGCCATTCCCTACAAGCGTAACCAACATAAACTGATACTTCGTATCTTTGTTGTTCGGTTAAGTCTTGTCAAAATGAACTCCCTGGTGAAACATGAAACGTACCTATCAACCAAGCAGACGTAGGCGTGTAAACGTACACGGATTCCGTGCACGTATGGCCACAAAGAACGGCCGCAAAGTCCTTGCACGCCGTCGTGCCAAGGGGCGTGCCCGTATTGCTGTTGGCTTCGCGCGTTAAGTAGCCCCTTCCATGGTCGTGCGACCACTCAAGGGACTTGACGCGTTTTCAGACGTATTGCGGTCCGGACGTAGAATCACGTCTGGACCGCTTTCTTTGTCAGCAGTATCTCATAGGGGTCACGTGCCGGGAGAAACGCTTATCTGCGGTGTAACCATTGGAAAAAGAACGGCAAAGCGCGCCGTGGTCCGTAACCGCGTAAAGAGACTTCTAAGAGAGGCGATTAGGCAAACCGTGCCTACACGCTCACAAGATATTGCCGCGTCTGGCATCCATACTGTTGTTCTTGTTTGGCGTATGGCTCCACTAGCTCCAAAACTTCTTCGGCTTTCAGATGTGCGGATGCACGTAGAACTTGCCCTTGATAAAGCAATTATCGTATGCCGCAAGAACGCCTAAGTCCAATCGCAGCGGTCTTGATAGCCATCATTCGATTCTATCGGATGGCAATATCTCCGTTATTTCCGCCGTCATGCCGTTTTACGCCAACCTGTTCACAATACGCTCTTGAAGCCGTGCGCGTGCATGGGGCTATTCGTGGAGCGTGGTTGGCAGCAATACGCATTAGTAAATGTCATCCATTTCACAGAGGCGGACACGATCCTGTGCCACCAAGTGAACACAAGCACAACCACCATCACGTGAATTCGATTTAAGGCACCATGGACAGAAATACCCTCATCGGCGTGGTTCTCATTTCAGTGGTTATTGGCGTCTGGATTTTCCTCCAGAGCTCAACTACGAAACGCGATATAACTCCGCAAAAAACGGAGCAAAAGATTGAACGCAAGGAAATCGCTCAGGCTGCCGTTGAGCCAGATGCACCTGCTGTTGAATTTAATGCAGCACCGGGGCGAACAATTACCGTTGTGTCTAACCTCTACCGAATTCGTGTGAGTTCACAGGGAGCAACATTCCGGTCCTGGCAACTATCAAAATATCATCCGTGGTACAAGGACAATGACACATCGGCGCGTGTAGACATTATCCGCCCGGGTGTATATGAGTTTGGATTTATGTTCCGCGCGAAGAATGGACGCAAGGTAGAAGGCAAAAATGTTCCATTTGTTTTTGATACACCTTTCGACAGTATTCAAGTAGAAAGCGGTCAAACAGTTGTACTCAAAGCAACAGCACAGGCAACTGGTGGCGGTACCATCGTTCGTACATATACGTTTGCAGGTGATACATACGATGTTGGTACTGCGCTCACACTTGATGGACTAGAAGACGTAATTCCACAAACCAATCGTAACGTCAATCTCGAATGGTCGCACGGGATTCGCTATCAAGAACATAGCAGCGTTGATGAGTCAAACAGTGCTGTAGCCATCACATCAACAAACGGTGATGTGGATGAACTTGACGCTCCTGACTTTGAAACTCCAGTAGAGAAGAATACAAACGGAACAATCGATTATGTGGCAACACGATCGAAATATTTCGCTGTTGCCATGATCCCCACTAAGGGATTTGACGGCTCAGTTTTTACCAAAGGCGTTAGACACGGTCTACCAGAAGATGGATACGAGGAAGTATATTCGTTAACGTATAAACTTCCGTATACAGGGGGCTTGCAAACTCACAACATGACGTTGTTTGTTGGTCCAATGCAATACGATACACTTTCGCGATACGGCCTTACAGGAATCATGAATTTTGGCTGGAAGTGGATAGTTAAGCCCATAGGCGAGTTTTTCATGCTCCCAACGCTCAAATTGATTCACTTCGGAATCCCGAATTATGGAATTGCTATCATCATTTTTGCTCTGTTGATGAAGCTGCTTCTATACCCACTGGGGCTCACGCAGATGAAGTCAGCACGAAAGATGCAATTGGTTGCACCCCTAATGAATGAGATTCGGGAGAAGTACAAAGACGACATGAAGACCCAACAGCAAGAAATGATGAAGCTCTACAGTGAATATGGCATTAATCCAGCCGGTGGTTGTTTACCCCTTCTGTTACAAATGCCTTTCCTCTATGCACTTTACGCCGTTCTGAACCTCAATATTGAGCTCCGCCAGGCAATGTTCTTGCCGATATGGCTTACGGATCTCAGCGTTCCTGATGTGATTTTGTCTCTTCCATTCAAACTGCCCCTTGTTAACATCGACAAATTCTCAGGGTTGGCACTTTTGATGGGTGGAACCCTGTTTATTCAGCAGAAGCAGGCCGTAACGGACCCCCGACAAAAAGCAATGGTCTATTTGATGCCCGTGATGCTCACGCTGATGTTTTCGACCCTCCCGTCGGGTCTGAACCTGTATTATTTTGTGTTTAATGTTGTAGCCATTGCCCAACAGATCTACCAGACCAAGTTTTCGAAGAACAAGCTGACCCTTGCAGACCTGAAAAAAATGCCCAAAAAAGAGTCATGGCTTCAAAAACGAATGGCTCAAGCCCAGCAGATGGCTGCAGCTCAGGGTAAGAGTATACCTGGTCAAGGCTCCAATCAAGGCCGAAATGGCAAAATCCAAGATTCTAAAGGTGGGAAAAAGACTCAGGGAAGACGTTGACGCCTTGTAACTTCTTCCTTAGATTACGGTCTAACCTTCTCGTAAACGTAGCTGTAGAGTTACGTAACTTTCATATATGAATCTGTAACCACATTCTTTTTACCCATGGAGAGTTGTATGACACAACGTAGACTCATTGGTGCATTTGTATTCGGCATATGCACACTGTTCATGACGTTCAGTTTGGATGCCCAGACTACGGGTGCGTATAAGCGCCTGAAATTTCTTGAAAATTTTACGAGTACTACGTGTGGCCCATGTGCTGGAGCAGCTCCTGCAATCAATGCTTCAGTTGGCCTCGACAAGAACGTGGTTTCAGTTCGATACCACGTGCCGATTCCTGTAGCGGGAGACCCTTGGGACGCAGAGAATCCTGAAGATGGCGAAGCACGCAGAAATTTCTACGGCGTTAACTCTGCGCCCACGGTGATTATTGGTGGCACGCAGGGAGTGAGTCCAACGATAGCAGCAATTGCGAGCGCAGTTGCATCCGTTCCCCCAACATCGTTCATCAAGATTGATGTTTCGCAAGACGGTGGAAAGATCCTTGTAAAGGTAAAAACCGATCGTGCTCTCAATAACGCAACCATGCACTTTGCAATGGTTTCTCGTCACATCGTATGGCCTACAGTTCCTGGAACAAATGGTGAGAAGGAATTTTATGATGTGATGAATCGCATGCTTCCAACAGCAGCGGGTACCCCAATTGCTCAAGCAGCCACGGAAGAGCGTACGTACGAATTCACACCGTCAATCGGTACTGGTGATACATGGAAAAAGGGTCGGCAATACGTTGTTGTCTGGATTCAACAGGACCCGGGCCAGCCAAACCAAGGTGAAGTTCTTCAGGCAGGCCTTTCAAAGACGTCAACTACGCCTGAAGATTACATGTATCCAACCACAACGGGCTTGGCGCTTACAATTCCAGGCAATCGCTATCTCCGAGTAGATCGTGGTGCAGAGGCAACCAAAGCAATCACAATTGCAAATGCGTCGGGTGCTCCTGTTACAGTTACGCTTTCGATCAAAGAGGCGCAGAGCCTCGAACAAGTTGGTATGGTCGCAACTGTAGAACCAGCTACTCTTATTATCCCAGCTAACGGTAATGGCAGCGCAACAATCAAGGTTACAGGCGCAAACCGTTCGATTTTGGTTTCTGTTTCTGCGGCACTTGCTGCTTCGGACGGCTTAGGTAAGGGAGTAGATCCCATCTATTATCTCGTCAACGGTGGTAAGATCGTTAACTATTATGGACTGAGCGGTCAAGGTCCAATCACATCTCAAATAATTTCGGGTTCGCTTCCATCATACTCTGAAGATGTGGTGTATATGCCATATGCTACAGAGTTCAACAATGCGTATCCAATGGCGGGATTTGACGCGGCAGTTTTTGCGCTTGACGCATACTGGCTCGCAATACGTGGAGCCACGCTCACCGCTATCGAAGACATGCTTAAGGCAAAAAAAGGCGTGTGGATACAATCCCAGGCAGGTATGACGGCAGCCTATTCAAGGTATCCAACTGACGCAACGTTTGACGCTACTCGTGCTTGGTACAAGAACGTTGTTGGCATCGAATACGTCAAGGGCGAGCCAAGAGCAACGCAGAATGGTCAACAGATCACGCTTCTGCCTATCCCAGTTAAGGGTGTTTCTAAGGATCCAATTGGCGATGGTGTTGCATTTACCGGCAATGGATACAGTCAGGCTTGGACGTACTATAATCAAGCGGTTACGGACATCATGAAGAAAACAGCCAACTCTACGGCCACGTCGGTTCTGTATATGGATAATCTTACAGCCAACATCGGCATGGTACGTGTGCAACCAACATATGGTGGACGCCTTGTTTATAGCTCAATTGGTACTGAAATTATGTCTGACGAAGTTCAACGTAAGAAGCTCGTCAAAGCAGTTTTCGACTGGCTGTTGAACGTTGCTTCAACAAAACCAAGTATCACTGTTAGCTCAAGCACACTCAATTTTGGTTCCGTACAAGTAGATGCTTCTAAGGAAATGTCACTTACCGTAACCAATTCGGGCTCATCTGAACTCAGCATCACTGACGTATCAATCAAGGGTGCAGATGCTACTGCTTTTGATGTTGTATCAGGCGGTCCTGTAAATGGCATACCGGTTAAGGTTGCCGTGGGTGCTTCGTTGGTTGTTAAGGTTTCATTCAATCCGCTTACGCAGAAGTCTAACTATGGTGCAGCGCTTGAGTTCACAACAAATGCTGATAACTCGCCAACAGTTCAGCTTCGCGGTGCAGGCACCACAACGAGTGTTGCAACGGAAGCAATTAGTGAAACTGGAGCCATCAGCATGGTTCTTGTAGGCTCAAACCCGGTAACGTCAAACTCGGCTGTGCGCATCAGCGCGCAAGGGAACATCACTGTTACAGTTGTTGATGCGGCTGGACGTGTGGTTTCTTCGATTTTTGACGGCTCTGTAAATGGTTCAGAGAACGTAGCACTTACTGCCTCGTCACTTGCCTCTGGCACGTATTCTATTGTGGCCTCTAATGGTACGGACCGTGCAGTGCTGACAGTAATGGTGGTTCGCTAATACCCAATCCACTAAATACAACAACGGCCGCCGTGCTTCTGCACGGCGGCCGTTTTCTTTTGACCCCTCAGGTGCTATGTCTATCTATCTTCGATACGTGTACTTCGCATTACCAGGAAGTGATGTTCGAAGCCGGTAGTCTCCAAAGCCGGTATTGTCTTCAAAGGTATACGAGGTATTGTTACCATACGTCCATCGAACTACAAGCGAAACGCCGTTTTGCGCAGTAAACCGTTCTGTGTTTGCAGGTTCTCCAAAGATGATAAAAACACGCCCCATATCGGTTAGCCAGCCCTCTGTGTACGATTTAAATCGTCGGTTGGCCTGCTCGATTCGTGAGTAATATTCTTCAAACGCTTCGTTTCTTACCGTGCTTAGAGTTGGATCTTGCTTCTTCCAAAACTCATCAAAGCGGCTTAGGCGTTCGCCTTCTGTTGAACCTGCTTGGATATTTTCGATGTCTTCTTGGTTGGCCACAAAAATGAGCTGCTTGATAGAACGGTTCACGTCGCTCAATACGTTGCCTGCCATAGACCTTGGTACCACGTATGGCCGTGTTCTTTCGGCAAGTACTGTGGAGGTGTCAGGTATTTCGTTGCTAGAAACAGGGTGCAGTCTCATCCGCAGCGTGTACGTTCCTGGAATGAGCCGTTGACTCATCGTAAGTGGCACGAACATTTGAACTGCGGATGCCGTGGCCTGGACGGATTCGCCGATACCCTGGCCCAACACTCGTCCATCTTGGGCCGTAATATCCCACGATAGTGCTACGAGCGCTGGAGACTTTGATAGGTAACATTCTACGAAGGCGAAGAGCGAAACCTCGCCCGACCAAATAACGTCTCCAACGTAAGGTGTGATACTGAAACGTGTTCCCCGTTGCTCAATGTCGCTCGCGAGCATAATTGAGCTCATGTCTTGAGCAAAAGGTGCAAAGGGAGGTACAATGATCTTGCGCGTAGATGAGTGGTCTCTTTTTCCGAAAACATCTCGAACGATCACCTCAAGGCGATACGTACCTGGCCTGAGGTTGTACGTTCGTATAGCATTGTCTGCCTTTCCAGTTTTTCCACGGGAAATCGCATAATCATCTTCAACAATTGATCTGCGGTAAGTTGAGTCAAACAGTCGCTTGCCCGTTGTGTCCCGCAATGTTGTTATTGCAGAATATTCCGCAACCATTGTACCGTTGAACTCTGAAAACTCTAGCGTTTGATAAGGGACGGAGACATAAACATCCGTGCGGGTAGTTCGGCCGTCGTCTCGTCCGCGAAACGCCATAACGTCCACGAAAAAGTTCGTCGTGCTTGGGGCCTGTGCCAAACTTTCTGGAATACCAACAATGCCACTTGCAGCGATTGCGGTTAGGATAATTATGTTCTTGGTCATGTTTGGTTGTTAGATCCTCACCGATACTTTCCAGTGCTCTCGAGCCTCTTTTGCAAGCCTCTCACGTTGGTCTGGGTGGGCAATTAGGATAAGAGACGCTGCACGCTCGCGAAGTGTTTTTCCGTGCAAATAGGCGATGCCGAATTCAGTGACCACGTAGTGTACATGCGCTCGCGTAGTAACAACGCCAGCTCCTGGCTTGAGCAATGTAGCTATCCTACTCACTCCTTTTGAAGTTGTGGACGGAAGTGCAATGATGGGCTTTCCTCCACGTGATAGTGCAGCTCCTCTAATAAAATCTACTTGCCCACCTACTCCCGAGTAGGGGGCTGTACCAATGGAATCTGCACACACCTGACCACTTAGGTCTACCTCAATTGCACTATTGATAGCAGTCATTTTTGGGTTTCTTTGAATGACCGTTGGATTGTTAACATAGGCAACGTCTAGCATGGCTACCATTGGGTTGTCATCAATAAAGTCATATACCCGCTTCGTACCCATCACAAACGTCGCAACGATTTTGTTAGGATGAACGGTCTTGCGAGCCCCATTAACAACTCCCTTTTCCACAAGTGGAACAAGTCCATCACTGAACATTTCTGTATGCACTCCAAGGTCTTTATGCCCATGCAGCTCATGAAGGACAGCATCGGGAATTGCACCGATGCCCATCTGAAGTGTTGCTCCGTCGTCCACCAATGACGCTACGAACTGTCCGATACGTTGCTCAATATCCCCCAAGATAGGTGGTTGCACCTCAAATATAGGATCGTTCACTTCAACCATATATGTGAGCTGGTCCGTATGAACAAGGGCATCGCCGTGGGTACGGGGCATATTGGGATTGATTTGAGCAATGACGATCTCGGCCGACATCAAGGCCTCGTGTGCGGCTTCTACTGTTACGCCAAGCGAGCAGAATCCATGTTTGTCAGGAGTGGACACGTGTATGAGCGCCACGTCAATGTCAAGGATGTTGCTTCTAAAGAGGTAGGGAATTTCCGACAAAAACACGGGCGTATAGTCGGCACGTCCTTCTTGAACGGCCTTGCGCATGTTACTACCGATGAAGAGACAGTTTACTCGGAAATGGCCCTCGTACCGGGGCTCAGCATATGGGGCTGGCCCTTCGGTGTGGAGATGTACAATCTCTACGTCTCTCAAGCGAGGTGCCTGCCTCACAAGCTCACCGATTAGGGTTTGAGGTGCTGCCGCAACACTGTGTAGATATAGACGATGTCCGGACTGAACAGCAGAGATTGCAACTTCGGCACTGACCAATTTTCCCATAGGACTCCTGAGTGAAAGCAGACTGCAAAGTTAGCGTTTGGTATCTTCGCCGTATGCATAGGAATACAACATGGAACTAAAGAACCTCATCTTTATCGCAATCCTGCTTCTAGCAGGGGGCTTCTTCACCCGCAATGCAATGCGTTTGATTGCATGGCTACGAGTTGGGAAGGCAACTAATAGGTTTAACCGGCTGCCAGAACGCTTTAAAACGATGCTCGTTGTAGGGTTTGGTCAGAGCAAGATATTACGGGACAAAGTGGCAGGACCTATCCATGCGGGCATTTTTTGGGGCTTTGTTGTTCTGCTCTTTTCTGCATTAGAGATGGTCCTAGAAGGATTTCATGAGGGCTGGTCTTTTAACTTCCTTGGACCCGTGTATTCTGGCATTACGATCTTAACAGATTTCTTTTGTGTTCTTATCATCATTGGCACGATGATGTCATTATGGCGGCGCTATGTTACAAAGGTGCGCAGACTCCAGGTAGAACATGAGAAAGTTGAAGCCGGCCTAATCCTCCTGACGATTTTTTCAATCGTAACAGCCCTCTTCGTACAAAATTCACTTCGCCTTCATGTAATAGGTGAGGATTTCTCGTGGGCTGTTAGGCCGCTTGGCCGTCCAGTTGGCGTTGTTCTTCATTCGATCTTTGGTAATGCGAGCTCTGTTGTATTTGAGTTTGCATGGTGGATGCATGCTGTGCTGATTCTTGCCTTCATGAACTACTTACCATTCTCGAAGCATCTACACGTACTTACGTCGATACCAAACGTTTTCTTAGGCCCCCTATCACCAACAAATAGTCTGGAAAGGATTGACTTTGAGGCCGAAGGAGTGGAAACATTTGGCGTAGTGGATATTGAAGACCTAACATGGAAAACGTTGCTCGACGGTTATACCTGCACGCATTGTGGAAGATGTACCAGCGTGTGTCCAGCCAACCAGACTGGCAAGGTACTTGATCCGCGAGGCATCATTGTAGCCATTCATGAACGTACAATAGATAAAGCGCCCTTGATCCTCAAAAAGAACGCAGGAATAGAGCTCAGTGCTGAGGAACAAACAACGTGGAACAAGAAGCTCATCGGAGATTATGTGGACCCAGATGCGCTGTGGGCATGTACAACGTGTGGCGCATGTATGGAAGAGTGTCCGGTAAACATCGAACATGTTCCTGCAATCGTTGGAATGCGACGTTCGATGGTAATGATGGAATCACAGTTCAATGAAGAATCCGCTTTGTTGCCTGATGTGTACGGAAATATGGAAACAAATTCTGTGCCTTGGGGTGGTTTTGGGCATGCGGACAGGGCCAACTGGGCCGAAGGGATGGGGATCAAAACCGCTGCGGAAGACTCATCAATGGAAGTCCTGTTTTGGGTGGGCTGCGCTGGCTCCTATGACGAACGCGCCAAGAAGACAACAAAAGCTTTTGCTGAATTGATGCAGATTGCGGGAGTTGACTTCCGCATCCTTGGAGTGGAGGAGAACTGTACCGGAGACGTAGCACGAAGAACTGGTAATGAGTATTTGGCCGACGCGCTGACAAAAGCAAATGTTGAGACATTCCAACGGTATGATGTTCAGAAGATCGTTGCTACGTGTCCGCATTGCTTTAACTCTCTGAAGAATGAATACCCTCAATACGGTTTCACCGCAGAGGTTATCCATCATACGCAGTTCATCCAAGAGATGATTACGTTGGGCCGTCTAAAGATTGATCGTACTCAGGTGTCAAATGATACCGTAACGTATCACGACTCTTGTTATCTCGGCAGATACAATGACGAATACGAAGCACCGCGCACAACACTAGAAAATGTGCCAGGGCTTACCGTGATTGAGCCAGCTAGATCAAAGGATCGTGGCCTCTGTTGCGGTGCCGGAGGCGGCAGGATGTTTATGGAAGAGGTTGTTGGAGATCGTGTGAACATTGTCCGAACAAACGAACTGCTTGAAACCGGCGCTCAGACAATTGCGGTGAACTGTCCGTTCTGTACAACGATGATCTCCGATGGTATAAAGGCCGCGGATAAGGCCGATGTTGTGCAGATAAAGGACATTGCCGAGATACTGCGCTCGAGGGTTGTTACCTCGTAACGAAGATTACAGCACACGGGTGCTCAACGCAAGCTGGCGTGCCAGCTGAGCCGTGAGTAGTCTCCTATCGAATTGCTCAACCACTGAAACATCGGGCTGAGGAAGTGTGCCGGCTTTCCAGGCATCATACATCTCATTGATGCATGCTGCAATTGCGTCTACGTCATCGGGCTCGGTTATCCAGGCGGCCCCATATCGTTCTGCGTCAAGTCTAAGAGCGCCATTTGGTACGCTTACCAAAAGTGGTTTCTTGGTTCCAAAATATTCGTAGAGCTTGGCACTCGAGATGGTGTCTGCATTGCGCGTGTTACCTACCATCATCCAGAGTGCGTCGCTTTCCATGAGAAGTTTGACGGCTTCATGGTGTTCACAATATCCATGGTCATGTACGAGCTCGGCCAGACCAAGCTTTTTTGCGGCCTTGCTGTATTCATCACGCAATAGGCCTGCAAAATGTAGCTCAATCAACATATCGGGTCGGCTCGCCAATACCTTGCGGACAGCTTTGAAAAACGGAATTGGCGTAACGATATCGTAGAAGATACCCGCATATGCAAGCCGAAATGGTCCATTGCGCCGTGGCTCTACTGCAGGAATGTCCTCGGGGTCAAATCCATGTGGAAGGATAACAACATCTTCAAAATTGAGATGATTGTACGTGGCAATCAGGCGTTCCTTGAGTCTTCTGTTTGTAACAGTAACGCGAGATGCGTGCGTTAACACATCGTGCTCAAGTGCTTGATGTTTGTGTGCATGCCATGGAGTTGGGTACACGTGAAATTGATTCCCATACCAAAGGTCGCGGTAGTCAACAACCAATGGAATACCTGTTTCTTCACTCAACCTTGCTGCAGCCATCATTGATGAGAACGGTGGACCGCTTACAAAGATGGCATCAAACGAATGCTGCTTAACGAGTTCTCGGGCAACAGCCAATGCCTGTTTTGCCCAGCCCTTCTTGTTGTCTGGTATGAATATCGAATCGCTAACGGCCCTCATAACCTTGCGAATCCACTCACGAGGCATCTTTACGGTTCCCTTGCCCTTAAGCAGACTGTTTGGGTCCAATCCACTTGTGCGATGTAGTACGATGTCTCTCCCTTCCAGCTCCGCTAAGAGGGAAGGGTCGTGTGCGTAATACGCCGTTGGCCCCGTAGTAATTACGTGTGGGCGCCATCCATTGTCAGGCAGGTACTTCATGAACTTAGCAACGCGCTGTACGCCGCTCAAGCCCATCGGAGGAAAGTAGTACGCAAAAACGAGAACCGAATGTTGTTCCATCACTCCCTATACGATCACAAGTTCGAGTGGCGCGGTTGTTAGGATCTGGGCACCTTTATCTGTTACCAATACATCGTCCTCGATGCGCATACCAAACTTGCCGGGGAGATAAATACCGGGTTCTATCGTTATGACGCATCCTGCTGGAATCGTCTCAGTTTTGTTGACTGATGAAACTCGTGGAAGTTCATGTACTTCGTAACCTAGTCCATGGCCAAGCGAATGGCGGAAATATTCTCCATAGCCAGCGCGTTCAATTACGGAGCGGGCTGCTTTATCAAGCTTAGATGCTCGCACACCGCTCACAACAGAGTCTATTGCAGTCATGTGAGCATCATATAATACAGCAAATACATCAACAATCTTTTTTGATGGGGTAGCCATGCAAATCGTACGTGTCATGTCGCTATATAATCCATTGATGCAGCATCCAAAGTCGACGGTAACTACGTCGCCCTTCTTGATCACTGCCGAGCTTGCCCGTCCATGAGGCATCGCGCTTCGTATTCCGGCCACAACAATGATGTCGAATGCATCTTTTTCCGAGCCAAGCTCGCGGGTAGTAGAGGCAAGAAACGTAGATACTTGCTGCTCCGTCATTCCTGGCTTGAGAATGCCTAACATTTTTTCGTAGGCAATGCTGGCAATACGAGCGGCTTCAGCAATGTTCTTGATCTCTGATGTGCTCTTGACACGCGTAATCGACTCAATAATACTTGCCGTCTCAATAAGTTTGGCGGGAGAAACCGCCTTCTTCATCGTCTTATAGTTTGAGATGCTGTGTTTTGTAGGATCAAAACCCACATACTTCCACGTTTTGGAAAGCCCCTTTGAGGTAACGGCTCCCCAGGGATCGCGGTTGATGATTATCTCTAGCCCATCAATTTTTATGAGCTCCTTCTTTACCTGTTCCTGGTAGAGGTCGTTGGTAAGAAAGTATGCCTTACGCGACGTTATAACGGCCATCGCTGTAGAGCCCGAGAATCCGAAGAGATAGCGCAGACTTGGTACGTGCGATACAACATACGCATCAAGCTTGAGCACCTTCATTTGTGCACGGAGCGCGCCGATACGGGCAATTGCGGAAGCAGTTTGCGAGGATGTGGCCATGGTTAACGAGTGTTATAATTCGGTGATTCTTTTGTGATGATAATGTCGTGCGGGTGCGACTCACGAAGTCCGGCAGAAGTCATTCGCACGAATTGAGCATCACGTTTCATATCCTCAAGTGTTGTGCATCCACAATACCCCATGGCAGCACGTAGGCCACCTACGAGTTGGTATATCGTATCCGCAACGTTACCCTTGAATGGAACGCGGCCTTCAATACCCTCTGGAACAAGCTTAGCGATTTCATCTTCTACATCTTGGAAGTACCTATCTGCAGAACCCTGATTCATGGCTCCAAGAGAGCCCATGCCACGATACATTTTATACGCACGACCTTCGAGCAAGACTTTTTCTCCTGGTGACTCTTCATGGCCAGCTAACATGCCACCAACCATCACCGTGTCTGCACCAGCAGCAATTGCCTTTGCAACATCACCCGTTTGTTTGATGCCACCATCGGCTATAACGGGAATGCCTGCTTGAGATGCAACTTTTACAACATTCATCACCGCTGTGATCTGTGGCACTCCAACGCCCGCAACCACCCGCGTTGTACAGATAGACCCAGGCCCGATGCCTACCTTGAGACCGTCTGCACCAGCATCTATCAAGGCACGCGCAGCATCACCGGTGCCGATGTTTCCTGCTACAACTTGAAGTAACGGATATCGTGTCTTGATTGATGCTACCATCGTTATCACGCCCTTGGAGTGGCCGTGTGCAGTATCAACGAATACCACATCAACACCGGCCTCTACAAGCGCTGCCACGCGTTCTAACGTGTCATAGGCAATACCAACACCCGCGCCAACAAGAAGCCGTCCTTGGTCGTCCTTGGCGGCATTAGGGTACTTCTGTTTCTTCGAAATGTCCTTTACGGTCATCAAACCAACGAGTACACCGTAATCATCAACTATCGGCAGCTTCTCAATTCGGTGTTGATGGAGGATTCGTTCTGCGTCTTCGAGCGTTGTGCCCAGTGAAGCCGTAATAAGGCCTTCGCTGGTCATGATGTTTGCAACGGGCTCATCGCCATTGTGAGCAAAACGCATATCACGATTGGTAACAATTCCGATGAGATGATCTGTGTGGTCGATTACAGGGAAGCCAGACACTTTATATTTGGCCATCAAGTCTTGAGCATCACGAACGGTGTTTTCACGCCGCATTGTAATTGGCTTGCGAATCATTCCACTCTCTGATCTTTTTACGCGATCAACTTCCTCGGCCTGGCGGTCCACCGACATGTTCTTGTGGATCACGCCTAAGCCCCCTTCACGAGCAAGGGCAATGGACATCGAAGACTCCGTAACCGTATCCATAGCAGCGCTGATGATAGGGATGCGAAGCTTGATCAATCGAGTTAGGAGTGCAGTTGTATCTGCGTCGCGCGGAAGTGTCTCGGAGTACCGAGGTACCAGAAGTACATCATCAAACGTGATGCCTTCGCTGAGGATCTTGTCTAGTGCCATTGGCAAAAATAAGGATTGGAAGCATACAACAACGCCCAGTGTAAATGGCTGGGCGTGTGTATTTCGATCAAGTGTCACATTGAGTTGTGTTCGTCAGGCGTTTTCACGCATGAGTCTAGCGGCCCGTAAGCGAGCTTTTGCCCAATGCAGTTCTTTGCGAGCTACCTCGCGTAACGAGCGATCAGGATCTGTGTCGGCCTTCGTCCGCGCTGCGGCTAGGTCGCTTTCAGCCTTGGATACATCCACATCTGAGGCGGGAACAATGTCCTGAACCACGATGTTCACGTTGTTTTTCAAAACCTCAATGAATCCTTCTCGGGATGCAAAATAGGATACGTGGTTTTTGTGGTCTTCAAGTTTGAGAACGCCAATATCCAACGAGGAAATGATCGGAGCGTGATTGTATAGCACCTGAAAGGGGCTCTGCGAACCCGGCACACTTACTGCAATCGCCAGGCCTTCGAACTCTACAGAACGAGGTGTAACGATGCTTAGATTAAGAACGTGATCGGCCATGTTAGTTCTCTGACTTCTTGTATGATTCTAAAACTTCGTCCAACGTACCCTTGTAGCTGAAAAAGCCCTCTGGAACTTCATCTACATCGCCGTCGAGAATCGCTTTGAAGCCAGAAATAGTATCGTTGATTTTTACGTATCGGCCGGCAAGTCCTGTGAACTGCTCAGCAACGTGGAACGGCTGCGAGAAGAACCGCTGAATTTTACGTGCGCGATACACCGTGAGTTTGTCTTCGTCCGAGAGTTCGTCCATGCCGAGGATTGAGATGATGTCCTGGAGGTCCTTGTACGACTGGAGAATGCGCTTCACGCGTGTAGCCGTGTTATAGTGCTCTTCGCCGATGATCAGTGGGTCTAGAATACGCGACGATGAGTCTAGAGGATCAACAGCAGGATAGATGCCAAGTTCTGCGATTTGACGGCTCAATACTGTGGTAGCATCCAAGTGGCTAAAGGTATTCGCTGGTGCTGGATCTGTAAGATCATCAGCAGGGACGTACACGGCCTGAACCGACGTAATCGAGCCACGGTCTGTGGAGGCAATACGTTCTTGAAGTGTACCCATTTCCGTAGCAAGAGTAGGTTGGTAACCAACAGCTGATGGCATCCGACCAAGGAGAGCAGATACTTCTGATCCGGCCTGGGTAAAGCGGAAAATATTATCCACGAAGAGAAGAACGTCTCGGCCTTCTTCATCGCGGAAATATTCAGCCATTGTTAGCGCCGTAAGAGCAACGCGGGCGCGAGCTCCAGGGGGCTCATTCATTTGTCCGAATACAAGCGCCGTTTTATCAATAACGCCTGACTCAGTCATTTCCAGGTAGAGGTCGTTGCCTTCTCGTGTTCGCTCACCAACGCCTGCGAACACAGAATAGCCTCCGTGTTGCTTAGCTATGTTATGGATGAGCTCCTGAATAATAACCGTCTTACCTACACCGGCACCACCAAAGAGTCCCGTCTTTCCGCCCTTTGTGAACGGTTCGATAAGGTCGATAACCTTGATACCCGTTTCAAACATTTCTTTCTGCGTGGAGAGCGTAGAGAACTTTGGTGAGGGGCGATGTATCGACCAATTTTTTTCGCCTTTAATGGGGCCCTTGTTGTCGATCCCTTCACCTACAACATTGATGAGACGGCCCAGAACGCCTGGTCCAACAGGCACCGTAATCGGGGCACCAGTATCTACCACTTCCATCCCTCTAACAAGTCCGTCTGTAGAGTGGATAGACACCGCGCGAACGCGATCTTCACCAAGGTGCTGCTGTACTTCGCACACGAGTACTTCTGGCACTCCGGTTTCGATAGAAACACGCTGGACGGTAAGTGCGTTGAGAACAGCTGGAATATAGCCATCACCGAATTCGACGTCGATGACTGGTCCGATGACTTGAACGATACTACCCTTGTTCATTGTTAACCCGATGATGATCTCGATTGGAGAAACGACTGTCGCTTAGGATATAGACCCGCGAAAATACGGAAGTCCCTCAATTTCCAACTCTCACCATACAATGGAGATATCCCCACCACCTACAGCTAGTAAACGCGGAAGTGGTATTTTCGTAAGCTTCCCTCAGTAACTCGCTATATCATGACCTACATCATTTCTGCTGCCCGCACGCCAATTGGCTCCCTGCTAGGAAGTCTCAGCGATCTTTCTGCTCCCCAACTTGGTGCCATTGCCATCAAAGCGGCCGTTGAGCGCGCCAAAATCAGCCCCGATTCGATTAATGAAGTAATTATGGGCAACGTTCTTACGGGTGGCGTTGGCCAAGCTCCAGCCCGCCAGGCAACGATATTTGCGGGTTTGCCTACGAGTGTTGCTGCTATGACGATAAATAAAGTCTGCGGATCTGGCCTCAAGGCAGTAATGCTAGCAGATCAGGCAATCCGCTGCGGTGATTCTCAGATCGTTGTTGCGGGTGGACAAGAATCCATGACCAATGCGCCACATGCGATGCTCGATTCACGCAAGGGCGTCAAATTTGGCAATGCCCGTATGGTAGACCTGATGCAGTGGGATGGACTTTGGGATGTCTACAACCAATCTCCCATGGGCGATGCAGCCGAACTATGTGCATCGGAATGCAATTTCTCCAGAGGGATGCAGGACGAATACACCATAGAATCGTATCAGCGTGCTCAGGAAGCTCAGAAGAATGGCTGGTTTGCCGATGAGATCGTACCTGTAACGATTAAGGGGCGTAAGGGCGATGTTATCGTAGACACGGATGAAGAGCCGTCAAAAGTGAGCTTCGACAAGATTCCAACGCTCAAGCCGGTGTTCAAGAAAGATGGAACTGTGACCGCAGCCAATGCATCCACCATCAATGATGGAGCGGCTGCAATTGTACTAGCTTCAGAAGCGGCACTAACGGTGCACAACTGCAAACCAATGGCGCGCATTCTGGCTCAAGGGTCCTTTGCTCAAGATCCAATGTGGTTCACAACGTCACCCGTAGAAGCAATCAAAAACGTAGTTGCAAAGGCAGGTCTAAAGCTTGATGATATCGATTTGTTCGAAATAAATGAAGCGTTTGCTGTTGTTGCCCTTGCTGCAAAACAACAGCTCGGCATTCCTCGTGAGAAGATGAACGTCTTTGGAGGTGCTGTGGCGCTTGGTCACCCAATTGGAGCATCCGGAGCCCGCATTCTTACCACACTTCTCTTTGGACTCAAGCGTCAAGGAAAAAAGTATGGTTTAGCAACGCTTTGTATTGGTGGCGGAGAAGCCTGCGCCGTAGTAGTAGAAATGATGTAAAGAAGTACGCCTTTTTTTTCACTCTCGGAACGTTATGAATACGGTAACTCTTATTGAAGGCGATGGAATTGGTCCAGAAATTTGTGCGAGTGTTGTCAAGGTCTTTGCGGCTGCTAAGGTTCCCGTAGAGTGGGAGTACGCAATTGCAGGTCTAGAGGCAATTGAGAGGTTTGGCAACGGTGTGCCCCCTGACACATTTAGGAGCATAACAAGAAACAAGATTGCATTAAAAGGGCCTACAACAACCCCAGTTGGTGGCGGGCATAAGAGTGTTAATGTAACGATTCGCAAGGGGCTTGAACTGTATGCTAATGTTCGGCTTGCTAAGTCGATGCCTGCAGTTGAGACCAGATTCGAAGGCGTAGATGTTCTCATCATCCGCGAGAATGTTGAAGACACGTACGCTGGAATTGAACATTTCCAGACTCCAAATGTTGCACAATGTTTGAAGCTCATCACGCGTCAAGGATCGATGGCCGTTATCCGATATGCGTTTGAAGAAGCACGTAAGCTTGGCCGCAAAAAGGTAACGTGCGTACATAAAGCAAACATTCACAAAATCACGGATGGACTGTTTCTAGAAGTATTCCGTCAGGTAGCTGCTGAATACACGGACCTTGAGACAAACGACATTATCGTAGACAATTGTTGTATGCAGTTGGTCTCTCGTCCAGAACAGTTTGATGTTTTGGTCTTGCCAAATCTCTACGGCGATATCGTAAGCGATTTATGCGCTGGAATTGTGGGTGGCCTAGGTGTTGCTCCAGGTGGCAACATTGGAAAAAACTCTGCTGTATTCGAAGCCGTGCATGGTTCTGCACCAGACATTGCTGGCAAGGGGCTTGCAAATCCTACAGCCATCTTGCTTTCGAGCGTACAGATGCTCCAATACATGGGATTGTTGGGTTACGCAGAAATGATTCAAGACGCCGTTGTTGCAACATTATCCAGTGGAATTAAGACTCGCGACCTTGGTGGATCGGCGTCCACCTCGGAATTCACCGATGCAATCATTGAACGCCTTCATACAAACCACTCCCTTGAAATCACACCGGTTTCTCGCGCAGTAAGTTCGTTTCATGCGCCCGATGTTATTGACGAAGAATGGGTCCTTCATGGAGCAGATGTGTTTGTAGAACACAGAGGCCTTCCACCCATGCCGGAATCTATCGGACCGTTTACACTCCGCTTGCTGTCGAACAGGGGAACGAAGGTTTGGCCCGGTCCGTTACCAGATATCTTGCTGGTAGATCATTTCCGTTGCAGATATATATCCGATGATTCCATTACGCGAGAAGATGTACTTGGACTCCTCAATAACATCACAGCGCAAGGTTTTCAGTGGTGCCATGTGGAACTTCTGAACATGGCAGCTGGCCAGGCGCGCTACTCCAAAGCGCAGGGTGAATGACCGAGCCAGCAACAACGATAGAAACTAACGCAGTCCGCAGCCCATTGTGGCAGCGGGCTGCGTTTTTTGTGTTGCGCTGGACATACCGAATTGTTGGTGGCCTGATGATTGCCATTGCCTGTGTTTTATTATTAGCACAGACAGATTATGCTCAATCATGGATACGTACTAGGATTATTGGTTTTGTGAACGATCAACTGGCTGGGACGATTACCTGTGATAACGTACAACTAGACATATTCCGTGGCATTGTACTTGAACACCCTAAGCTCTATGCACATGGGAGCGCGGTTTTGGAGGCAGACCGTCTTTCGATTACCTATGATTTGGCTGCGGCATTTGGCAATACGATTGCTATCAACAATATCACGCTCACGAAACCAAAGGTATATATAATCCGTGGCAAGGACAGTGTGTGGAATGTTAGCCGAATTGCCAAGCCATCAACAGACACAAACACGTCTAGTCTTCCAAATCTTACGATACGCCTTCGTCGACTTGTTGTGACTGAAGGAAAAATTGTTGTCAATGACAGAACAGTACCATGGGGCGATGGAACAACGTTTGATCCAACACATCTGTCGCTCATGGCGTTTGAACTTCGCGCCTCAGCTAGACTTGCGCTTGCAGACGGAGATCACTCGATTGGTATAGACCATCTATCGTTCTACGACCGTTTTGCCCCAACCCTCGACGTGCGAGAAATCACTGCATCTGCTAGAGTGCATCCGTCAGGTCTTGATGTTCATTCGTTTTCGCTTAGAATGGCTCACACAGACGTGTCGCTAAACGCAGCTTTGTTTGGGGCCAACATGCTTGTTGACGGTCTCACTGACTCGCTCCTGGCTTTGCACCCAATCGCTGCCGAGGTACGCGCAGACACACTATGGGGCCCCGACATCGGTTACTTCGTGCCTGGAGTAGATATCGTTGGTTCGTACCGATTTACCGCACGGGCTGTGTTTTATGGAGACGAGCTTGCCGTAGACAACATAGATCTTAGAGCCGGCCCTACACGCGTTTTTGGAAATCTTAAGGTACGTGGCGTTAGTGGTAAAGAAAAGCTTGGCATAGAAGTGCGTGCATGGAATTCTACCGCACAATATGCTGATGTGCGCCGCCGATTACGATTCGTACCTCTCCCTGAGTTGCCATTTCTTACCACTACCTCAATTGAGTCTTTCCATCTAAAGGGGCATCCAACAGACGCCTTGTGGATTGACGTACATGCCCAAGACCGCCCTGCCCGATTCGATGGTCAGATGAAGTTGTTCCTCGCATCAAAACGCCTTGGATATGATGTAGACATGAAGATCGCTCATGGCGATATCTCAGCGTTCTCTGATTCTTCCGTTACGAGTGATCTATATGGGCACGTTGTATTACATGGTAAGGGAGTAACACTTCAAGACATTGAGGGTTCGTACAGGCTATCATTGGATCGGTCAGTTATTGCCGGACGACAATTAAGGCGGGCGACTGTACATGTTGTTGCCAATGGAGCCGGACGTATCACCATTGACACTGTGTTTGTAGATCTAACACCATTCCGGAAAGACACGATAGATGAATATGCTCTAACTCCTGATGCCCGTCTTGTGAGAGCTACTGGCGTAGTTAACGTTGCTGATAGGAATAGACCAACCTATTCAGGACATCTATCAGTGTCTGCCCTTGATCTTTCGGCGCTATTGAATTCACCATCTCTTCCAACTCGGCTTTCGGGTTCGTTTGATGTTGACGCAGAAGGGGCCGAACTAGACAGCATCCTTGGTACTGGCACGGCAAGAATTGAAGAATTTGCTTTGGCAGATCGCGCGCTACTGCCGTTCACATTGAAACTAGCTTCTACCAGGAATGGTGCTGTACGCACATTCCTCGCAGAAGCCCCGTTTGTTCATGCTCGTATTGAGGGTAGGTATCTCCCAAGTACTCTCATCAGTGCCATCTCGGCCTCAGTGTTTAATACGATAGACGCTGTTAAAGATCGCATCCGTCACCTCTACACGTCGAGTGGTCAAGTAGAGCATATGGGAACCGCCTTACTTCCAACACAAGCTACGTTTGATGTGGATCTGCGCGATGCATCAGTGCTTAACATCTTTCTTTCAGACATTACGTTCTCGTCACGAGCCATGATTCGTGGAAGCATACGCGCTTTCTCGGACAGTCTCGTTACTGATATCGATACGCTTCGGGTGTCCGACCTATTGATGAAAGCCGACTCTCTGAATATCTCTAGTGACCCACTAGAGCTTTCTCTAGTTTCACGCCTGTCGTCAATCTCAACCTCTCCGCGTGTTGCTGAGCTGAGAATTAAGGGGCGGTGCGATTCCAACCTCATCGTAAATGACGTTCGCATTCATAAACCAGTAGTCGACTTTCTTACAAAGGCGGACACGCTTCTTGCAACTGCAAGAGCCAACGTAAATGGAATTGAAACTGGCGCCAAGTTCAAGGCTCAATTCTCAGAAGATTCTACGTATCTAACATTTGATTCCGTTCACGTGCTTGTTGACGCCGAACGTGGCCTCGATTGGAGGCTCCTAGATACGGCCTCACTAACGCTTAGGAATGCGGCTGTTACAATATTCGCTCTTCGTCTTCAACGCGTTAGTTCAGAAATCATCTCTGCTAAGGGCAGATTATCGGCAGATGAGTTTGATAGTTTGGCTCTTCATATTGAAAATTTCGAACTCGCCAACATTCCTAAGTTCGTTCCACTCGGAGCAGGGCATCCGGTGCGTCTGTTGTCTGGGATGGTGAGGTCATTGGAAATGAAAATCCATGGTAGGTGGGAAGACCCCACGCTTACACTCAAAATGAATGCTGTTGGGGTTTACTACAATTATGAGCCGATTGGCTCGCTCAATGCAGTGATGTCATACAGTGCACAAGATGTAACGGGCTATCTTACAATCTCAAATCCAGCACTTACAACTGATACCAAGACATTGACTGTTCAAGTTGCTCACTTGCCCCTTGATCTCGGACTGAGAAATGTAAAACAGCGTTTTGTGGATGGGCGCCCCATTGACATTGCCCTGAAGGCTAATAAAGTGGCACTTGCTACAGTAGAACCATTTTTACCAGCCATTGAGAGACTGCGCGGCGTAGCCGATGCTGAGATCACCATTAAGGGCTCAACGCCAGATAAAGTGGCTTTAGGTGGAAATGCTAGATTCAACAATGCGAGTTTCCTGTCTTCAGCAACCAACGTCTTGTACCGCGCAGATGCAGTGCTTCACCTAGATGGATCTCACCTTCATCTCGATACGGTAATTATTCGGAACGTGGAGCGGGATAGAAAGAGTGGTTTTGCATACGCAAACGGTGTGGTTGAGTTTGATGGACTTAGTGTGCAGAGTATAGATTTTAATATTCGTACTCCCGGTCTTCTCGTGATGAATAAGAGCTCTCAAGCTAGGAGTCCGAAGATTTTTGGTGACGTTGTTATCGCCTCAGGCTCGGAGCCGATCCATTTCTATGGCAAGCTTGATGCTCCTGTATTGGAGGGAGATATTTATGTGCTGTATGCTGATGTCATCTTCCCTCAAGAGAGGTCTACAACAAAGTCTAGGTATACGGCGTTTGAATACAATCGCACAACGGATACCAATCGGCGATATAACTCCGTTTTTGAAAAGGCGAATAAGGTCCGCCTGACGTCTGATTCTTCCTCGTTAAAACATCCTGTAGCGGAGGCGATTGAATACGTCGTAAAATCGACCACGGCATCGTTTGCTGATCTTCTTCGGTTCGACTTGAATATTTATCTCAAGGGGCGTACACTGATGACCATGGTGTTTGGCACGTTCGAGATATTGATTGCCGATCTCGAACAAGTTGATCAAAAACTTCCATTGGTGTTTACAGGCCGGTTCTTAGATAACTCAACAAACCTTCGAGGGAAGGTTCGTGTGAAAGAGGGAACCTCCACCTATAAATTCTACAAACCTTTTCTTGCAAGCGGAACGCTCGATTTTGTTCAAGGGGGCATGACCAACCCAGCGCTTGACCTAAAGGCCGTGTATAGAGACCGGCGTACTCTTGCAAATGGAAATTCGGAAGACTTTAGAGTGGAGATCCTCATTACGGGAACCAAACTTAAACCCATTACGAAGTGGGCAGTGTATCGTCAGGATCGTAAGCAAGAAGGCGATTCCGCAAAAATCACGGGCGATGCGCTCATGCTTATCCTCGTGGGAAAAACACAGGACGAACTGGTGTCGAGTGGCCAGGGGAATCTTGTAGGTGAAGTAAACGCCTCATTCTCAGCACTTGCAACAAGCGCACTTGGCGATCTGCTGAGCGGTATTGGAGGGGTTGTACAATCTGCACAGATCGACGTTGGATCAGATGTCTCGCAATCCCGCCTCACTGTGTCGGGTCAGCTCTTTAGTGACGTTACCTACCGGCTGTCTGGACAGATAAGCGACTTCTCTGGCAATAGCACAATTACGGTATCAGTGCCGTTTACGGTATTGTCAGACGTTGAAGCCATGCGGTACTTTATGCTTGATGTATCACGCTCAGTAAATAGTACAGGCAACATTACTCGCTATCAGAGACTGTGGGAGATCAAACTCGGAGCAAGGTTGCCCTAGTTTTCAGCTGTCGGAGCCACGAGTTCAACTTTGATTCTATTGGGATCTTCGCAATAGAGCGCATAACAATGTTGGCCACCGGCATAGGGATGTAGATCTTGATAGAGTATGTTGTAACCCGATGTTCGTACCCACAACGTAACGTCATCAACCTGCCCGCGTGAGGCTGCATGGAAGGCTAGGTGATTAAGTCCTGTGCGTTTTCGATGATATCCAATATCCAGATACTGCTTCTCTGTTTGAACGAAAACGAGGTACGTGTCGCCAAGAGAATAGGCAAATCCCTCGGGCCAGCGCTGTGATTCGGCGTAGCCTAACATTGTAAGAAATGCACACCAGAATAGAGTGGATTCCTCGAGGTTATCAACGTAAATTTCTACGTGATGAAGCGCTCCAGCGTTTATCATGACGGTGCTTTTGCTTGATTGAACCTGTTAACTGGCCTCTTTCATAAGCTCACGAGCGATAACGATATGTTGGATCTCGCTTGTGCCTTCGTAGATCTCTGTAATCTTGGCATCACGCAGGTATCGTTCTACGAGATACTCGCGCACATAGCCGTACCCGCCGTGAACTTGAATTGCTTCCAAGGCGTTAAATACGGCAGTTTGCGAGGCCATGAGTTTGGCCTGTGCTGCAGCTTTGATGTAGTTGCGATGTTGGTCCTTAAGGTAGGCAGCCCTGTATACAAGCACCCGCGAAGCCTCTAGGCGTGTGGCCATCTCTGCAATCTTTATCTGAATGGCTTGAAGGTCTGCAATCGGTTTGCCAAATGCCTTGCGTTGTGTTGAATACATCAGCGCAGCATCAAAAGATCCCTTGGCAATGCCAAGAGCTTGAGCAGCAATACCGATGCGTCCACCGTTGAGAGATTCCATTGCGATCTTAAATCCAGCACCTACTTCGCCAAGTACTTGATCATCAGGTACAAAAACATTGGTGAGACCAATCGAACATGTATCGCTCGAACGAATTCCGAGTTTGTCTTCTTTGAGGCCGGGCTCAAAACCTGGGGTGTTCGCTTCGATGATGAAGCATGAAATTCCCTTGTGTCGCAACTCACGATTCGTCTGAGCCATCACAAGATATGTGCTTGCTGTTGTGCCGTTTGTTATCCAATTCTTGGTTCCATTGAGTTCCCAACCACCAGCAACTTTTTCGGCAGTTGTATGCTGCTGGGTAGCGTCGGAACCTGCTTCTGGCTCGCTCAGGCAGAATGCGCCGTGAATTGCACCAGTTGCCAATGGACGGAGCCATTTTTCCTTCTGTGCATCAGAGCCGTATGTTTCAAGCCCCCAGCAGACGAGTGAGTTGTTCACCGACATAACAACACCAACAGACGCATCAACGGCCGATATCTCTTCCATTGCCAAAACGTAACTGAGCGCGTCGAGTCCGGATCCGCCCCATTCAGGCGAAACCATCATTCCAAGAAACCCAAGTTCGCCCAATTTTTTGATGATCTCAGTAGGAAATATCCCGTTTTTATCGCGCTCAATAGACGAAGGGGCTATTTCGTCACGCGCAAATTGGCGTGCGGTTTCGCGGATCATTTCATGTGTCTCTGATAGCTGGAGCGTGAACATGCTTCGGACCTGGGGATGGAGTTTGTTTTTGAAACTGACAACGAAATTACGAAACACACGAACGTGCAATAGAGTTCAGGCGCGTGAAATCGAACCTAAAATTGCGGGTCGGCTGGCGCCAGTAACCCGTGGGAGGTTCCCAGAAAGGCCATGAATAGTGCGCCAGCCCAAATAGGCAAAGGCCATGGCCTCTTTTGAATCCCACTGGGGATGTATCTGAACTTCAAGGTCAAGCGATGCATCCTGTACCAAGCCCTCAATGCGTTCAAGCAGGAAAGAGTTTTGCGAGCCACCACCAGAAACAATCATCTCACGGCTAGCCGGTGCCAACCTCGTTATGTGGTCTACAATAGACCATGCGGTAAGCTCAGTCAATGTTGTAACGACGTCTTCTAGCGGACTCGACGGATGAGAATATTTCGTGATAAGTCTGCGTGCTTCTTTTTCAGAAAACAACTCCCGCCCCGTAGACTTTGGAAGCCCCATGGAAAAAAATGGGATGGTCTTACACTCTTGAAGAAGGGGCGGAATAAGTCTTCCAGCGCGTGCAAATTCGCCATTGGTGTCATACCTCTTTCCAAACGTTACTCGTGAGGCAACGTCGATCCATACGTTTCCTGGGCCTGTGTCACAAGCCCACACGTCCTCTTCAGAGGCGTTTGCTGGCAGAATAGAGATGTTGGCCATCCCCCCGATATTTAAAGCAATGCGCGGCACCTGGCTGGTTAATGTGGCATGATCAAAAATTGGGACCAATGGAGCCCCTTGACCACCGAGAGCTACGTCTGCTGACCGAAAGTTATGAACAACAGGCAAATTCAATAACGCAGACAGAGCCGAACCACACCCTGCCTGCCATGTAGATACTGGAGGATGATGCCACAATGTTTGACCATGCATGCTTACTAGCTCAACGTTGGTAGACGCAGAAGCTTGACGAAACGCCTGGGCATATTCTTGAGCAAGTGCAAAGGGCAAGTCGCTCAAATTCTCCATAGATGCTTCGCCCGCCATTGACTTCAAAATCATCCCGCGAAGGTCATCAGAAAAGGGGAGGCTATGAAATGAAAGAAGGGAGACCGAATGCCGGTCTCCCTCACTTGTGATTTCGCAAAACGCTACGTCGATCGCATCAACCGACGTGCCCGTCATAATGCCCGCAACCACCATCAGGGTGTTTCGATCAGATCAGACCGACGGACGTCACCAGAGTCTTTACCCATGTTGATGAGTTGTGGCTTGGACTCGGCAACTTTCTCTTGGATGTACATCAAGGCCTTGATCAATGCTTCAGGACGTGGAGGGCAGCCAGATACGTATGCATCAACGGGTAAGAATAGGTCTATGCCTTGTACCACCGGGTATGAGCGGAACATGCCACCAGTAGACGTACACACACCCATGGCGATGCACCACTTGGGCTCAGGCATTTGGTCCCATATCTTCTTTACAACCCAAGACATCTTGTACGTTACCGTTCCAGCCACGATCATCAGATCTGCCTGGCGCGGAGAGAATGAAAAACGTTCGGAGCCAAATCGTGAAGAATCTGCACGAGGTCCACCAAACGCCATCATCTCAATTGCGCAGCAAGAGATTCCCATTGGCATCGGCCAGAGTGAATTTTTCTGAGCCCACGTAATGAGCGACTCAACAGTGGTGGTCACAAATCCATCTTGAGAAATCTGGTCGTTTAGTCCCATTTAAGTGCCCCTTTTTTAATGACGTAGAGATAACCGCTAAACAAGAGAACCATGAACAGAACCATAGCAGAAAGACCGTAGTATCCAAGTTCACGGAATTGTACGGCCCACGGATACATGAACACAATTTCGATATCGAACAATATGAACATCATTGCAACGAGGTAGAATTTCACCGTAAAGCGCTCGCGTGCAGTCTTTACTGGCTCCATACCAGACTCGTACGTAGAAAGCTTCGCCCTGGAGCTCTTTTTTGGACCAAGGTTCTCGGCTAGGAAGATGTTGCTCACGCCAAAGATCAGACCCACGAGGATCATAATAATGAGCGGCAAATAATCGATAATCATGTGTTCTCCGAATGTCGGGTTGAACAAAGATAACACGATGATGATTCCCACACAGCCAGCCCGTGATATTGATTGCCTGAAGGGTTGTAGTTTCGGGATATGTTGACAGTTTCAATCTTCGAATGTGGCCCCGTGGCTACGATGGCGTATCTCGTTTGCGATCCAGAAATTGGGTCGGCCTATGTTATCGACGCACCCTACGATTGTACAACCCAGGTTCTGGATACAGCCAGCACCCATGGGTGTAGCGTGCGGGACATCCTGCTGACGCACACACATTGGGACCATACTGCCGATTGTGCCCGTTTGAAAGAGGCCACGGGAGCCAACGTTTTTGTGCACTGTGACGATCTGTACCGCCTCACCGACCCCACGAAGCATACCATCTGGCCTCTGCCGTTTGTAATAGAATCAGTTGAGAATGCCAAGGAGCTCTCTGGGATCTCAGGAATTGTGAAGCTTTCAGGCGGCATGCCCCCACTGCGATTTATCCACACCCCAGGTCATACGGAAGGGGGCGTGTGTTTCATAGACGATGTACATCGTCGTGTTTTTGTTGGGGACACTCTTTTTCGGGGCAGTGTTGGACGGGTAGATCTCCCTGGCGGCGACATGAAAACGCTTACCGAGTCGATTCGCACTAAACTATTCGCCCTTGATGATGACTTTGAAGTCTGCCCCGGTCATGGCCCAACTACAACCATTGCCCGTGAGCGCTCCACGAACCCTTTTGTTGGCGAGCTTGCACGATGAATAACGATTCACTCTTCCTTCATGAGAGCAACACCATACGCCGAGTACTTTTGTGCGTTGTCTTTGTAGTAGGTGCACTAGCTATAACGTCTTGTTATTCGTTTCGCGGCGGTTCTGTTCCAGATCACATATCCACACTGTCGGTAGCCTCGGTGATCGACCGGAGTGGATTTGGAGACGCAACCTTCCGCGAGTTCTGTACGGAAACACTCGTGCGCAGATTTCGAAGCGACAACACCGTTCAACTGGTGGATGATAACGGCGACGCTCGGCTCTCATCGATTCTTACTAGAGTACAGGATCAGATCGTAACGGTACAGACTGGCGATCTTGAGAATCAACGTCGGATCATTGTCGCAGTAGAAGCTGAATACTTCGATGCGGTAAAGAACAAGGTAGTATGGAAGAAGACGTTCGAAAATTTCGACGTCTACGAAGTGGCAGATGCAACAGAGGGAAGGCGGCTAGCAGCCGAACGTGCCCTCAGACGCATCGCCGATGACATACTGCTAGCTGTGGTCTCCAACTGGTGAACGAATTGAACTAGTAACGTTCTGTTCTACTCATCAATTATAGGTCTAACCCAGCCATGGAAGATTTTCTCCTCGCTGCGTATTTCCTTTCGCTTTGTGTTCTCTTCGCCTTTGGTCTTCATGGCCTGGTGATGATTTATTATTACCACAAAGTGCAAAAGCTGGCCCATGTGCCGCCAATTCAATCGGCCGAGAATCTCCCCTTGGTCACGATTCAATTACCGTTCTATAATGAAATGTATGTAGTAGACCGGCTAGTGGAGGCAGTTTGTGCGATAGAGTATCCAAAGGACCGGCTGGAAATTCAGTTGCTTGATGACTCAACAGATGAAACTGTAGAACTTTCATTAGCATTGGTTGAGCGCTTCCAACGTGAAGGGTTCGATATAAAACACATCCATCGTACAAATCGTCAGGGGTATAAGGCCGGAGCACTCAAAGAAGGCCTTGCCGCTGCAAGTGGTGAATTCGTTGCCATCTTCGATGCAGACTTTGTGCCGCATCCGGATTTCTTGATGAAGACGATACCGTACTTCTTCGATCCTAAGGTGGGGATGGTCCAAACACGCTGGGAGCACCTCAACGAAGGGTACTCGTTCCTTACGCGCGCTCAGGCCCTTGCCCTTGATGCCCACTTCGTGATTGAACAGCAAATCAGACATAAAGCAGGGTTCTTCATCAACTTTAATGGCACTGCTGGCGTTTGGCGTAAAAGCACAATCGAGGATGCGGGAAATTGGCATAGTGATACGCTAGCAGAAGATTTAGATCTTTCCTACCGTGCTCAACTACGGGGCTGGCGCTTTGTTTTCTTGAATGATGTTACTTCTCCAGCAGAACTTCCTGCCGATATTAACTCGCTCAAGACTCAACAGTTCCGTTGGACAAAGGGTGCGGTAGAAACTGCAAAGAAACTACTTCCATCAGTGTGGAAAAGTGGTCTTTCTCTTAAGCATAAGCTTGAATGTACCGTACACCTTACAAGCAACATTGTGTTCCCATTCATTATGCTCGTTGCATTTTTGAATGTGCCAATCGTGATCATTAAGAATGAAGTAGGCGGCTACGATGCGTTCTTTAGTCTGATGTCGATCTTCGTTCTTGCGAGCATCTCTACGTTCTTGTTCTACATGTATGCACAACGAGCTATCCACCTCGATTGGCAGAGAAGGCTCCTTCTTTTTCCGGTATTCATGGCCGGCTCTATGGGGCTAGCGGTTAACAACACACGGGCAGTATTTGAAGCACTTATCGGCAAGAAAACCGAATTCAAGCGCACTCCGAAGTATGCTATTCAACAAGAGCAAGACAACTGGAAGAAGAAAAAATATGTGCAGAAAAAGATCGGTGGCATCGTTATCATCGAACTTGGTTTAGCGGCCTATTTTGTTTTCGGCATCATTACGTCTATCAGCTATCTGGAAATAGCCGCTATTCCGTTTCAACTCATGTTCCTTGTGGGATTTGGATCTGTTGGTGTAATGTCTCTTCGGCACGCCCTCGCTCGTTGATGTATAAACAGTAATGTATTTCTAGCAGAAGGTAGAGCAATGCTCTGCCTTCTGCTTTTCGTTTAAGGTATCTTTGTAATCCTAATCGTGAATTGTTGTATCAGTCCTAGAACCAAGAACCATGAAACTCGTTTCATATCTCGTTGAAGATCAAATGCGCACAGGCGTTTTGTTTGCCAACCGCATCATTGACCTACCCCGTGCACATACCGAAGCCCTGAAGCACGTAGACTTGAAGTGCGATACCTTACCTGCTGATATGGTGGCTTTTCTGAGACTTGGAGAGAATGCACTAGACGATGCACGTGCATTGTCAAACTGGTTTTCTTCGGTCGATAGTGCCACTCAGAACACAACGTCTATTCTGGCGGCTCAGGTTGAGCTCTGTGCTCCTGTTCCTCACCCTACGTCCATGCGCGATGGATATGCCTTCCGCCAGCACGTAGAGGCTGCACGCCGCAACCGTGGTGTTGAAATGATCCCAGAGTTCGATGAGATCCCGATCTTCTACTTTACAAATCACCAAGCGGTGTTCGGTCCAGGAGATATACATGTTCAAGAACTACACTGCGACAAGTTAGACTTCGAACTTGAAGCGGCGATTGTTATTGGCAAACAAGGCCGAAACATCAAGGCCTCGGATGCGGACGCTCACATCGCCGGGCTTATGGTAATGAATGATTGGAGTGCTAGAGCGTTGCAGATGAAAGAGATGACGCTCAATCTTGGTCCTGCAAAAGGAAAAGATTTTGCAACGTCAATAGGCCCTTGGCTTGTTACCCTTGACGAACTGGAAGACCGAACAACAGCTACGTCTAATGGAAATCAGTATGATCTTGCAATGAATGCTGTAGTTAATGGCAAGGAAGTCTCTCGTGGGAATGTCAAGGATATGTCATGGACATTTGCCCAAATCATTGAACGAGCTAGCTACGGTGTAACGCTGTATCCAGGAGATGTGATCGGTAGCGGCACGTGCGGAACAGGATGTTTCCTTGAACTCAATGGATCAAAGGTATACTACCCAGCGTGGTGGCTTAAGCCAGGCGACGTTGTTACGTGCGAGATCGACAGACTTGGAGCACTCACGAATACAATTGTGCTAGACGCGTGAACACCACACGCAAGGTCTAACGAATTAACGTTACAAGAGCCGTACGGAAGCGTCGTTCTGACCCCCACGTTAAAAGGTACCTACCACTGGGAAGTGCTACGGTAGGTATCATTTGATTGTTCGGATTGTCTACAAGCCCCCACAACACACGTGTTGCGTCCATCGTATATAGTGCCCACGAAGTGTGATCATCGTTCATAGAATTGTCTCGTACGATGATCTCACTTGTTGTGACGCCAATCACTAGTGTAGTATGTGCATCTACGATAGCGTTATCAGTGGCCGACATTGGTTCGTCAAGAACAAATATTCCCGTTGCTGCCGCCATGTACATCTTCTTTCCGGCAGGGTCCCAACGAATGGACCACACAATCTTGTCGGAATCTCCAAGTTCGTTCCCCCCCCATGGAATGTTAAGGAACTGAGTCCAGGTTGAACCACCATCGCTTGATCGGTATACTAGACTATCGCCTTTAATCACGGTTGGCAAGATTGTGGTTCTGAATCCACCAATGAACACCTCGTCATTCCCATTCCCAGCATCACGAACATCAACCGCCCAAAAACTCGTATCGGCAAACGCTATTCTATCCCATGTAGCGCCACCATCGGTTGTTTTGAGCACACCACCATTGTCCTTGATTGTAGTTGGATCAGTAATCGCAACAACGGCATAACCAACTCGTGGATCTCGTGGCGAGAAGTTGATTTTCGGAATCTCAGCATCTGGTTTGATCATCAAAGCTCCGCGCAAAACGGGCACACGTTTCCACGTAAGACATGCATCATCCGAGCGCATGATAACGCCCCCTTTACAACCTAGAAAAAATATATTGGTGCTATCTCTTCGCTGAGCAATTGTGCAAAGCCGAGAAGTAATGTTTCTAGGGACAACGCTGATACTATCCCATGTCATTCCATCATCAGTACTCCTCCATATGCCGTTGTTCGGTGTACCCCTTGCTCCAAAAAACGCCCCAGGTCTGCCTTCATCTTCTATTATTGCTTCTGAGATATACCACATGCGGAAATTAGAAGTGTCATTTAAAACACGGGTCCACGTCTGGCCACCATTTGAGCTTCTGCTAATACCATCAAAGCCGAACCCTGTGGCAATAATCACTCCCGTGTCTAACGAAGATGTTGCTATTGAGGTCACAAAATTTGTGGCAGCCGAAGAGCCGATTGCAAGGAGATCCCAAGATCTTCCCGCGTCATTTGACCGATACATCTGGTTGGCCCAGTTCCCAACGTACAACACATCCGGATTCTTCGGATTGAGGACAACCGTATGAGACAAAACAGGATTGAGAAGTCGCCACGTTTGGCCAGTTACCACACCGGCAAAACTGGCAGAAAGGAGCAAGACAAGGAGGGCTGCTTTCATGATGTCATAACCTATCGGACTAACGAATTGTGAACAACGTGCCAACATTTGGCCCGCTTACTACTCGAACAAGGTAGGGGGCTGATGGCAGCGCACTGATATCTATGCGTTGTTGCCCATAGCCCTGTACGTGGCCTGTAGCAACTATCTGCCCGAGCAACGTAGACACCGCATAGGAGCCATGATCTTCGGCATTTGGCATTGTAACAAGGATGCTTGAGCCAACATTTTGCATAGTGATAGTTTCCGTGGCTTGCCCTCCATCGTGCACAGATGTTACGGCGGTTGATCGATAAACGCCAACCTCAGTGGCCATGAGAATCTCGCTCTTGTTGTCAATCTTGGTAAGTGCAAAGCCCCATATGTTTGCAGAAGTTTCGCCCAGTTCATTTTCGAACCAGGTGGCTGTACTTAGATCTTGCCAGGTGGAGCCAGCATCTACTGAACGAAAAATGATTGAATCACCTTTGAGAGCCGGGCTCGTTATCGATATCTGCGAACCACCAACAAAAATCTCATCTCCATTTTTGGTTGGGAATATTTCCAATGCATAGAGCGACGTGTCTTGAAAGCGCATCACAGCCCATGTGAGTCCATAATCAGTGCTCACATGTAGTCCGCCGTTGCCAGTGTTCTGTACGAGAGAGTACTGACATGTAGCGTATACACGGCCAGGTACGGACGGACTCCATCTGATTTGCGATCCAAGGGCATCGGGTTGGGCACTAAGGTAAAAACCGGTGGAAGCCCATGTCTTTCCGTTATCAGACGAGCGGTACACAACTGCTCTGGCTCCCGTTGCAAGCATGATATTTGTACTGTCATAATCCGGGCAAATTGCCAGGGCTCTCATTCTACTTGTACCTGTAAGCCCAGGTATAGCTCCAATAGAATCCCAGTTTTCTCCGCGATTCAGACTGCGAAAGACAACTCCCGGAGAACTGCGAATCAGATACATGGTATCTGGTCTTCCGGGATGGAATGCGATGCTGCCATTACCAGCAACCTCAAAACGAGACCCAAATGGATCCTTTAGAACATTCTCCCACGTCATGCCAGCATCGGTAGACCTATCGAGTCCGGTAAAGCCAAGGCCGCCCGCAAATAGAGTATTCGTGTCGCGCTGGTGGAACAATAGTGCGCTCATCTGTGATGAACCGCCTTGTACACCCACGGACAGTTCTTGCCAGGTTACGCCACCGTCGGCCGATGAGATGAAGCCCCTTGAATAATTTCCGGCAACAACTGAAGAGCGATTCAGGGGGTTTGACGCTATCGAAAACGTGGCGCGTTGAGGAACGGCAAGTACCCATTCTTGGGCTTCGGCATACGTGCCGCACAGTGCCAGAAGGGTAACAACGAAGAGGAAACAATGCATCATAATTAACTCCTAGAACTACAAAGGGGCGGCAGACACAATGTCCGGCGCCCCCAAGTATACGAATTCAAACGGTGAAGAGAGCGCTTATCGAATCACGACAAATGGCTTCATAATGCGTACGCCGTCAACTACCAGGGCTACGTTATATGTACCAGCAGCTAGAGCCGAGGCATCAACATTCACTCCATGCAGGCCGCTAACGAGGTTCTGCGTCATGATTGTATGAAGCTTGCTTCCAAGCATGTCATAAAGTTCTACAGAAACGGTCGCTGGTCTGTCTAGGGTAAAGGTTACTTCAGCCACTGACGAAACCGGGTTTGGTGCAACTGCGTTGAAGCGGAATGTATAGGTCTTTTCCTCCGCAACACTGGTAGTACCGCCATTAGCGTATTCAATTGAGGCCCCACCATTAAATACTATCTGAGCTATGCTCTTTGGAAGTATGCTCGAAACCGAACCAGTGGTTATACCAAGCATACGAATAACTGGAATGTTTGTCTTGCTAGGAACAACGTCCGTCATGTACGTACGGTATGCCATGTCCTCGTCATCCGTCATATTCTTGGGATCTGCCCACGTGTTGCTGTTTAACTCGCGCATCGTGATGAAAAGATCCGTATCCATCATGCTAGTAATTGGATCGCCTTCTGTATACGTGATTACATTGTTTGTGTTTTGGGATATGAAAACACGAACAGCCGGGAACTCGTTGTTGCGAGCTGGGTTGATGTCGACGTATTTGACAATGAGTGTGGCACCATCAGCAGTGATCGCTGCCTGAATTTCGTGACCACGGCCATTATCCTCAACAGTAATACCAGGCGCACCGATTGCCGTTGATATTGAGTCTACAATGGAGCACATTCGGTGACTAATGCTCTGTAGCTCGGCAACAGCGTTTAGAGACCAAGCGCCACCCTTGAATTTTGCTTCTACGATATGGTACGCAAGAAGTGAGTCGATTTGGTTTGGATCTGTCGCATTCGCAATTCCAGTTGCAAGACGAAAGAAGAAGGAATATTCGTTTGAGCCCGTAACAATAAAATCGCCACCAGAATAAGGAGAAGTCCCTGGTTGGAATCCAATATCACCACCGTGTTGCGTGGCGAACTGATCGAGTAAGGTTAGCGGCATCGTGTTCAGCGAAGTTCCCCACGTTTTGCCTTGGTCTGTTGACTTTGAAACTTGAACTCCACGAGCCTCGAGTTCTTCTGACTTGAAATTGTTGAAACAAGCGTACAGCGAGCCAGCTTCGTCGCCCTCAATTAACACAGGTGCATTGTACGAAGAAGCAATTAGTTCACTTGGTCTCCACTTATCTAAGCCCCATGCAGAAGGGCTTGTAGCAGACTGGCCAAAATCTTCAACAGCGAGATCAAAGTTGAAGTAGCCGTACAGACCGTACTGACGTATCGCATCAGGATCGAGCGTACCCGCCCAATGAACGGCCGTACCTTGTTTTTCAGCATACAAACTGCCACCAAGAGATATAGTGTATCCCGTTGCAGGAGGCGTTTGATCGCTGAGCGAAAGATCGAATGTACCGTTAGTGGTACGAACCCACATCGCAAGACCACCATAGGATAATGCAGGCATTGGATAACGAATACCGTAGATCATTGCAGGAAGGACTAATGGATCCGTTGCTTCGTTAGGGTTTACCCATGCAAAGGATGGCATGCCAAAGAACTGCTCGTTTGTCTTCTTAATCACATCAAAGCCCCAAGACGATCCATTGTCCGTTGATCGAACAATACCAAGCTCTACACCGCCGATATTGGTGCCCGTGAACGTTGCCTTATTACGAGCTATATTGATCGAATTTGTTTTTGCATCATACTTGAAACAATCATTCGACACCGTGCCGTAAGGCCAGTAGTGAAACTGAGCCCTAACATCTGTGCCAAAAAGTCTCGTCCAGCCAAGAGCTTGGGTTGATTCGGATGCCTTAACATCGGCCTGTGGAACGATGTCCGATGACGTTATTCTCATCGGAACTGGAACAGATCCAGGGTTGGGAAGAATATTTGCAGGCTGCTGTGCAACACTAATAACCGTAGCAACGGTAAAAGTCGCAAGTAGAAGAGCATGCTTCATGAAGAACTCCACAAAGAGTGAAACGAGGAAAAATGACCATCAATATTAGGGTGTCATCTCCATAAGGGGCTCAAGATACGAAGGTCATCTGGATGGTTGTTTGCCTGAGTACCACCCTTGTTGGGTATTTTTGCTGTTCGAGTTATTGCCACCTACATTGTTACAGCCCATGACCCAAAATTCTATTTCAGAACTGCTCAATCTGATTGTTGATTCAGACCTCGGCCAAACGCTCGGAGAGCTCCAGTCCATCCACAATGTGGAAATATCGGGCAACCGCGTACGTGTGTTCCTAGAGGCCGTACAGCCCCTTCAATGGGCCTCTCGGCGCCTTGATCACGATTGCAAGGCCACGATTCTGGCAAACTTCCCAGATGCCGAAGTAGAAATACTAGTCCGCGAACGCGGAAGCATTCGAAAGTCCTCTTCTTCGCTAGCGGGTATCAAGAACTTAATCGCAGTTGCGTCCGGAAAGGGTGGCGTTGGTAAATCAACTGTTGCGGCAAATCTTGCTGCCGCACTGGCCCAACGTGGAGCCTCCGTAGGTCTGCTTGATGCAGACATATATGGTCCGTCGCAGCCAACGATGTATGGCCTTGCAGCGGAAACAATGCGTGCCGAGAAAAATTCCGATGGAAAAATTATTGGGTATCCGAATGAAGCATACGGAGTAAAAGTTGCGTCGATAGGATTTGTGATGCAACGCGATCAGGCGGCGATACTTCGTGGACCTATGCTAGCTGGATATTTTACGATGCTCGTTGAGCAAATTGTATGGGGCGATCTTGACTTCCTAATCTTCGACCTTCCTCCCGGAACGGGGGATATCCAACTGACGCTCACACAGCGTATCCCGCTTACGGGGGCCCTAGTTGTAACAACACCGCAAGAGATTGCACTAGCAGATGTGCGGCGTTCAATCCAAATGTTTACCAAGGTAAATGTAGATATACTCGGCGTTATCGAAAACATGAGTTATTTCATCCCACCCGATATGCCAGAAAAGAAATATCACATCTTTGGACAAGGTGGTGGTACGGCAGTAGCGGCAGAGTTTAATGTGCCCTTCATAGGCGAGGTGCCGATTGATGTTCGCATTAGAGAAGGGGCTGATGTTGGCTTCCCGTTTGTGCTCGACCCAGAATCAGGTGCGCTTGGTGATGCATTTAGAGTGTTAGCCGAGAACGTTGTTCGCGAGGTCCGACGCGTAAACGCAAGGGCTGCAAACTCAGATGTTGAGATCTCGTTGTGACAGACGAACTACGACGCCGAATTGAAGTAGCCCTCATAGATGTCCGACCGTATTTGGCTCAGGATAATGGCGACGTTGAAATTGTAGGCTTCGATGAGCAACTGGGCATACTTGAACTTCGATTTCTCGGTGCATGTAAAACCTGCTCCATGTCTGCTATGACGCTTCGTGCAGGTATCGAGCGAGCGGTGCGCTTGAAGGTCCCCGAGATACGCAGGGTTGAGGCCGTTTCGTGATCCAAATTCGGCGATTCAGATTTTTCTCGTAACTTTGCAGTCTTATTCGACGCATTGGGCGGTTAGCTCAGCTGGTTCAGAGCATCTGCCTTACAAGCAGAGGGTCGGGGGTTCAAATCCCTCACCGCCCACAATATTGAAAACTTGCAAGCGTGGCGGAACTGGCAGACGCACCGGACTCAAAATCCGGCGGACTCAACATCCGTGCGGGTTCGACTCCCGCCGCTTGTACATGAAAATAAAAAACACACTCAGGACGATACGTCCTTGAGTGTGTTTTTCGTTTGTAGATATGGCTAACGTTACATCTTAGCGAATAACAGTAACCGGGCTTGAGGCAGAACCGAAGCCGCTGTCAATCATCAGATAGTATGGCCCGGTTGGAACGTTTGCTACGCTGATAGATGCGTTATGCTGGCCAGCAACAGAAAATCCGAGATCGAAGTTGGCAACTACACTGCCTGTAACATCCACAAGCCTGGCCGCAACCGAAGCGTCGCGAACGATGCCAAAGGAGACGCGAATGTTGTTTGTGGCAGGGTTTGGAGATACGCTGAGCGCCGATGTAAAGCCGGCGGCTTCTTCAACACTTGTTGTAACCCTTTGCAGCTCAAGAAGTGGTCCGCCTTCTGGGAGAACTGCAAACAGCCCAAATATCCATCCGCCATTATTTGGCTGGACGAGAAATCCAGAGGCAATCACCGCTATGGCTTTGCCAGACAATGAAGTAACATCAGCAGTAAACGAGGCAATTGGAGCACCGCCTGCTGGAGCTACATCGAGAACATACGAACCAGCTGGAACGCTCACATAATCTGAGTTGCTGCCATAGGATAGGTCTTCAACCAGTCTGGACTCACCTGCAAGCACATCAACTTTTGGTGCATCTGTTGCCCCGTGGAAGACAACGATGTCTACATTGCCGTCAATCGAAGTTCTAGGACGGATGTCTGCAATTGGGAAGAGGCTAAAGTCACGCGGCGCGGCATCTGGGTCAGTATTTTTAGGAAAAAAGGCCGGGACTAGGAGTCCATTGGCAACCACAATGTAACGCCCGGGCTCAAACGTTACATTAAACGTTGCAATGGATTCGGCTGCGGATTCTGAGTTAGATAGCGCAATGCCGATAGGAATGGATACCCCGGCGGGCACCTCCAAAAATGGTGTTGCCGAACGGAATGCGAAGTCGTCAACAAGTTTCGTGGAGCCGGCCCAGACATCAACGACCTTCGTCGCTGGGTCGGACGCATTATGAACAATCTGTACCTGAGCAAACTGTTGCGTAGGCACGCTTGGCAAGGTGATGAAAGCACCACCAGTTGGAGCCACTGCAAAAAGGCCAAACGCAGGCCCATTCCCATTAGCTTCTGGATTTAAGAACCCGGAAGCAACAACGATGATAGCAGCTCCACCGAGGGCACTAACATCCGCTCGAAATGTTGCAATTGGTTGTCCGCCAGTAGGTGCTATACCGAGGTCATACACACCAGGCGGTACAGTTCTGTAGGCCGATGCCGAACCATACGAGAGTCCTTCGATGAGTCTCGTTTCTCCAACAACAACATCCACGGCAGGAGCATCGGTAGCTCCGTGCCATGCGAATAGGTCAACAGATCCAGGGGTTGTTGATGTCGTTCGGCCACCAACGGCGTAGACATCAAATGCAAGGGGCTTTGCATTTGCGTCATTATTCTGTGAGAACATACCAGGGTTTAAGACGCCGTTTGCAATCGCAACATAGGTGCCACCAGCTTCAAGTGTTACGGTCTTATCAAAGATTTTCGAAGATGAACTTGTGCTTGTGTCAGGCGCAATTGCAATAGCTAAGGGCACACCAGCAGGTACATCTGCGTAGCCAAAGGCAGTTCGATACTTAAAATTATTGATAAGGAGCGATCCGTTTACATAAACGTCAACAGACGCAGCGGCAGGGTCTGCAGCATTATGAAGGATCTGGATCTTTGCCGTTTGCGCTGTCACAAAGAACGGCACACTGATGGCAATTGCCATTGAAAGAATTACTCGAAACATGAAAGAACCTCGCAGGTGGTGATTTGGAAGGCGGTGTGCAGATTTTCTGCAACACAACTAACCAACAACACTTGTCACGTGAGAGGTTCCCGTTCTTTTCGATTTTCTACAACTAGAGCATCACTTCACTGCTCTTGCGATCAAAGAATCTGCATTCGTATCTGTATAATCTGCATCGATTACTCGCGAACGCACGGCGCCGGATTCTAGAACATATATCGCAGGTAACGAAGTAATCGTAAACGTAGACTGATATGGTTGTTTATCCGTGGCGTTTCGCATAGACCAGATTTCAATGCGGCTGGTATCAACCTTGGCGTCTACAAGGGTTCTCATTACCTGCGGGAACAACCGCTGTGTGCCGCGGCAAGAGCACGATGGTCTAACAAAGATTAGAACTTTGCTGCCTGGCCTCGTGGCCATGGAAGTGTTGATCTGCGACACCATTTCCGTATTCGGAGAATACGTGGTCATCTCTGCAACAAACCACGAATACCCAGGTGACTTTGTTAGCTCAGTCATGGATAATTGCTCAGCGGCTAGCTCAGGCGCTTCGGTTGACGTACAACCAACAGCAAATAGGATGCAGAGGCTGGCCAATGTAGAGGCAAGGATTTTCATACGGTCACCATTTCATGATGTTAATCTCGTCAACATACACTGTCTGCTTATTGCGGAAAAGTGCAAGAACAATGGCTAGTCCAACAGCCGCTTCTGCTGCTGCAACCGCCATGATAAAGAACACGAACATCTGTCCAGCGATATCACCCGAAAATGCTGAGAATGCTACCATTGAAAGGTTTACAGCATTGAGCATTAGCTCGATAGACATAAAAATGATGATCGCATTACGACGTGTTACAACTCCAACCACGCCAATGGCAAAAAGTACGGCGGATAGGATGAGATAATAATCAAGTGGTATCGAAGTAGGTAGCATTTTTATCCTTCCTGTATATGACGCTTGGCAAGGATCACAGAACCAATCAATGCCGCTAAAAGGAGCAAAGACACGGCTTCGAACGGGAAGAGATACGTGGTGAACAAGGACTGGCCAATGGCCTCCGCTGTTCCGATCTCAAGTGCTTTTGGTGAGAGATCCATCCGGCCTGTTGGGCGGGCAATAATAACGGTGCTAATTAACACCACTAATAAAACACCCATCAGTGCCCCCAAGGTGGTCTGAAGACCACGCCTATTCAGACTGGTGGATTCCTTCCCCACGTTGAGCAACATGATCACAAATACCACAAGCACCATGATGGCGCCGGCATACACCAAGACCTGTACTGCAGCAACGAATTGTGCTTGCAGAGTCAAATAGAGTCCGGTGAGCATGAAAAAATGCGCCACAAGCGACATCGCCGAGGCTACTGGATTCTTACGCGTTATCGTAAACGCAGCGGTTGCTACTGCACCAATTGCGAACACGGCAAACATTATGACCTGAAGACTCACGGTTGACGATCCACTGTGTGAGGCAAAAAAAGTGATCCCAAATATACGAAGGAGCGGCGTGGACTGTATTATTAGGCTTCGAAGCGTTCCACGGTCTTTACCCCTTTAATTTTAAGGAGTTTGTCGAAGATCTTTTTCAAATGGTTGAGATCTGCCACATAAACGGTAAGAATCCCCTCAAACATCGAGTCATAAGCATCAATATTTACGCCTCGGATATTCGTGTTTTGCACCGAAATAACGGCACTGGTTATGTCGTTGAGCATTCCCGGGCGATCCTCGCCTGTGATTTTGGCAGCAGCAAGGAATTCATTCCGTTGTGATCTAGACCACTCGAGTGTTACAAGTCTGGGTTTGAGTTTATCCTGCAGATCAATCACGTTATGGCATGATGAGCGGTGAACCTTTATGCCGCTACCGATTGTAACAATCCCAACAACATCGTCCCCAGGCACGGGGTTACAACATCTCGCGTACGAAAACATAATCTTGGCGTGCTCAGTATCCTGCCCAACAACATAAATGCCATTCGTATTGTCACGCGCGGCCTCACTGAACTTCTCAAACGTAAGTGTAGAAGGGGCTTCTTTAGGCACCGGTGGCGCAGGTGAAAGCAGTCCAACGATCAAGTCGCCGGCGGCCTCAGATGTAAGTACACCAGATCCAATGGCAGAGTAGAAGTCGGTTCTTCCTTCATACTTCAATAGCGTAGTGAGTTTTTCAAGATCGTCTTCGTTAACATGTAGTCCGAGCTTCTTAGCCCGCTTCTCCCAAATCTCTCTTCCCTCTACAACAAGTGCCCGACGTTCGTCGTTAAGGATGCGGCGAATGTGAGTTTTTGCTTTGTGCGTTATTGCAATGCGTTCCCAGTCTCGGTGTGGTGTCTGATTCCGCGACGTGAGAATAACTACCTGATCGCCAGTTTTGAGAACGTAGTCCAATGGCACGATGCGTCCATTGACTTTTGCACCGATACATTTTGCACCCACTTGCGAGTGAATGTCAAAAGCAAAATCGATTGGGGTAGCCCCTTTGGGGAGAATCCTGAGATCGCCCTTTGGCGTGAATACGTAGATCTCGTCTTGATAGAGGTTGAGCTTAAAGCTCTCGAGAAGTTCCTTTGCAGCGTCCTCGCCAGCGTTTTCGAACACGTCGCGCACCCAATTTGCCCAATCTTCGAGATCCTTAGAGTCTACCCAAGATGTTGTGCCGCCACTGGCAGCTTTATACCTGAAATGAGCAGCAACGCCTCGTTCTGCAAAGTCGTGCATTGCGCGTGTGCGTATTTGAATTTCAACCGGTTTTCCGTCGGAACTGATCACCGTGGTATGCAGTGATTGGTAGCCGTTCTTCTTTGGAACGCTTATGTAGTTTTTGAAACGTTCCGGAACAGGACGAAAGATTTCGCTCACTATCCCATATGCAAGAAAACAGTCGTTGTTCTCTTGCGTATCAAGAATGAGACGCACGGCGAACAAGTCATACAATTCATCTATCGATTTGCCCTGAGCAACCATCTTCTTGTAGATTGAATAGAGATGTTTTGGTCTGCCATTAATCTCAAATGCAACACCTTGCTCAGTTAGTTTTTCAGCGATAGGGGTGCTAAACCGATCGATGAAATCCTCGCGTTCTTCTCGCGAGATATTGAGCTGACCCTTGATATCATCGTACGCGGCTCGATGGAGCACCTTAAACGAGAGATCTTCGAGTTCCCATTTTATATTGCCAAGCCCAAATCGATGAGCAAATGGGGCATAGATGTCCATGGTCTCGCGAGCCATGCGCTCCTGCCTCTCGCGAGAGAGGGAATCAATTGTTCGCATGTTGTGCAAACGGTCTGCGAACTTCACCAGAATCACACGCACGTCATTTACGAGCGACAACAAGAGCTTACGATAGTTTTCGGCCTGTGTGATTTCGCGACTGTTAAAAACGTCGCTGATCTTAGTCGCACCATCAACGATCTCAGCAACTTCGGCCCCAAACTCTGCACGTAGATCTTTGAGTGAGAACGACGTGTCCTCTACTACGTCATGCAGCAACGAGGCCACCACACTCACATCATCGAGAGGGATCTCTCGCATCACAATCAACGCAACATTTGCAGGGTGGGTGTAGTACGGCTCGCCTGAAACCCGGACGTCCTTCTCGTGAGCCGCGACGCAAAATCGGAACGCACGTTCTACGAGCTCTGCGTTAAAGCGAGGTAGGTGCTTCTTGCCCTCTTTGAGGAGGAAGGCCAGGTCTGCCTCTACATTAGCGCCAAAGACATGTTCGGGTTCGTTCGATGAAACCCTGCGTTGTTTCGGAATCGCCTTGGCCACTTGCCCCTTATCGCACTATGATTGTTCGGTGTGCCACTGCATCACTGGCCCGTGCCACAATAAAGTAACTGCCTGTTGGCAGGCTTGAAACATCTAATACGCCCGAGGCGCCAGATGTTGGTCCTTCATACATCGAAGCCATACGTTGGCCCACTACAGAGTAGAGCTCAATTTGAATAACTCGCTCAGCAGGCCCGGTTACATTCCATGTGGTGGTTACTACAACTGGGTTAGCTCCAACGTTAATGATGAGCTCAGAAGCCGAGGACAGATTCTCATCCTGAACATCGGTTGGAACTGAATCAGGGTCTGCAAATGCTTCAAGCCAGACAAGCCCCTTATCCAAAATGGTGGTCCGTTGAGCACCATCGACAAAACGAGCGGCATGAACGCCGAGAATGATTGAGCGATAGGTGGGGCTTTGGTACCGAACAGCCCCAATGATTGTATCGTTGGCGCGGCGCATCATTGCGATTGAGCCCGGCTTGGAAAGGCGGAACGTTACATTGGGAACATATTTGCCGCCCCTGCCGTGGTCGAGACGTGGCAGTTGAATGTCGATAGCGGACATACCCGCCGTAACGGGGTCGGCTAGAACTCCTTTGAATATCCGTTGCCCGGCATCATTCTCCATGCCATCAACCCCACGCAGCGAACATCCGAACCCTGCAAAGAAACCGATACTGTTTGGTAAGTCTGTGCGGAGGATGAGTGGGTCATCGGCGATCAAGAACATCTCTATCTTGCGTTTGAGTACCGACTGAATAATAGCATCGTCTACAACGTCTATCTCACCAAAACTACCGCTGTTCCACAAAACGGTTTTAAGTACATGTAGGCTGTCTGCAACAACATTGAAGACATCACTCGTGAGCGAGACATATCCAACACGACTTGTTTGATCAAGAGCTTGTTGAATATCGAATGTTCCCACGCGCTCATCTTGTACCAGTGCCCGGCGAACATTATACGGCACTAAGATTGTAGAGACAGGAACTGTTGACGAGCCATCAGATAATACTTCTTCAACGTCGAGCACCCACGCTGTGAGACTGTCCGTTACGGTGACTGGTATTATGAGGTCGGTTGTTGCACCTGCGTCAACACGAAGACTCGTTAACTGTGGTACTGAAGCGCCCAACGGATCACGTTGGCGGCGTACAACATAGCTGAACGATGCAGTTCTTGAAGTAGTCTCGCCGTTTGTGTACACAAAACGCACTTGATCTGTCTTCTGCACAACACGTGCAGGTGTTTCGGCAACAAGTTTACTTTCTAACGAAAGGTCAAGGCGTCCAACAACCGCACGGTCCTTGTCTACAAACCAAATCCGTCCATCCGGTCCTACTGCGATGCCGTGCAGTGCGGCTGCACCCGTTGCAACGTTTCCTAGCTCTCTAACTGTTGCTCCTTCGATTGCATAGATGTGAATGCGGCCATCCTTACGGTCTCCAACAATCAACCTGTCTCCAACGATGTCCATGCCAACGGGTTCTGTGAGTCCGTCTGTGATTACAGTTGAAACCGTTGCATCCGTGTAGGCAGAAAACTCTGTGTAATTTTCTTCGCTTTCATACGGTGCTACGAGGTTGTTACTGAATGCTCCACTTCGAGTGTCAAGTGTATGAATGGCTGACAAAAGTGGGTCTATGTAGTAGAGCAAGCCCGTTCGTTTGTCGAGAGCCATGTGCGCCGGACGCCCACGCTCAACGGGAACGATAGAAGCTTCGATATAACGCCGGATTATCCCATCACGGTGGTCTGTTCCACCAACTTCATGAGGATCACGAAAGTCATACCTACTCACACTCTTATACCTCGCATCGAGCACCCAAAAAACGTTTGCAGTATCGTGAACAATGCCCAGGCCCCATGGACTTTGGTGAAGCATGTCTAAGTGCGAAGCAAGCCTATTGTTGTCAGTCTGATAACGAGAGGCAAACACCGCAGTATCACTCGACCAAAGTGATGGCCCCATGAACATGTACAGTTTATCGGGTGTAGGTGGCGGTCCACCAGGTTCGCCATTCTGGGCCGTTCCCAAAGCTCCGTTGGTTCCCATCGCAAGGCTCATCGTTCGCCACATGAAGTGAGATGCACGTGAATCTTTCTTCTGACGAATCACTTGTTGTGGAGTACCGGCATTGTGAACGATTGTCATAGCGTGACCATTTCGTTCGGCCGTCACTACCCATAGATCATTTGTATGTAATACTGAGCGGTTGAAATCTAGATCAAGGGGCTCCTTGAGTCCATCACTTGCCGATGCAATAATCTTTATCGTTGAAGTCTGCGTTGTATATCGGTCGAGGTAGTTAGGTGTAGTAACAACCGGAAGGACTTGTGGTTCAGCAAAGGACACTACTCTGTCTATATCCATGTACGGCTGGTCCGAATAAACGCTGAACACTACTCGTCCATCCCTAATCACTAACGTTGCGTGCATGTCCTGCAGTGTATCGTTTATCGTCCTGATCGCACCTAAGGACGTAGATAGCTGACCTTCCACGTCCGCTACATAGTGAAACAACGATCGATCAAGTTCCATCTTCTTGACTAGGGCATTCCAACGAGACTCAGGGTCTGCACTGATTGCTATTACTTCAATTGCCATTGCCCGAAGTTCTGCTGCATGGGTGTTGATGTATGTAAGCTGCCTCACGCAGTGAGAGCACTCATAGCCTAGGTAGCGCACTACGATAAACGTCCCGTTGTTGCGGACAATACCAGATGGAACGTTTTGGCCAGGAAAAAGCAAACGAGGAAATACACGAGGTCCGTGATCCTCATCTGATGCTTGAACTATCGAAACGCATAGCAGGGCAACGAATGCCGTACAAAGGTTGCGAAGAAGTTGCATGGGAACTCACATTTGTGACAAACAAATAAAGATTAAGATACAATTTACAGAGCCAAATAGACCGATTTTTGTATGCCGATACATGATTGTACTTCGATCACATTCTAGGGGCTCCACACATGTTGAATTGAACCAAACTGTTGTAGGATTTGCAGTTGCCACGCTTGTGTCAACGGCATGCGGCGAAAAATGAATGAAGCGGCTGGCGCGATGAACGCAAGGCCAATGGCTACACTCTTGCTCCTGCAGAGCTAAAAAGGTGTCTGCCGGGCGATTTACGTGGCTACAAATCGGAAGAGCCAGAAACACAGACAATGGAAATTCCTAGGATGTCTTGGTGCGTTGCTTCCAAGAACTACACTAAGGATGATGGCACCACGCTAAAGGTCACGCTAACAGATTTTAACTCCAGTGAAGTTGGTTGGGCTGGAGCTTCGGCGCTTTTTGCACTCAAGATGAGTTCGGATAACGCCACAGAATCATCAAAGACCTTCCAAACGAGTGATTTCATTAACACGTCTGCCACAATCATGTACGGTCTTGGTGGCAGATTCCTGCTACAGGTTGAAGCTTCAAATCAGTCGAGCGTAGATTTTATTCGAAGCGTTGCTACGGGCATGAATTTGAACAAGCTTTCTTCATTGTAAGCCGCAGAAACAGAAAAGCCCCTTTAGACCTAGAGTCGGAAGGGGCTTTCTTTGATTATGTCGGGGTGGCAGGATTCGAACCTGCGACCTTCTGCTCCCAAAGCAGACGCGCTAACCGGGCTACGCTACACCCCGAGCCCGCAAAGATCGGGAGAAATCAGGTCAGAGCCAAAGAGAAAAACATACAAGCATTAATCATTGTGTTGATTGCCCGTAGTGTCTATATTGAATTGTGTGATAGGTGAGTTGAAGAGTGCCCCTAGACGAGTGGTGACGTCTGGGGGTTACTCGTTAGATTTGCAGGATGCACCAAACGCTTCTCGTACTCATTATTCTGCTAGCCTCCACTATCTCCCTTTTTAGCGGAGAAGAGGTACCCGGAGCCCCTCAACGCCAACCAATTGCCATCGTTCATGCAACGATACATACCGCAGTAGGCGCGGCACTCAAAGACGCAACGTTAGTGTTTGATGCTGGAGTGATCACGGCAGTCGGGTCAAATGTTACTGCCCCCTCAAATGCACGCGTAATTGATGCAACGGGAAAACACGTGTATCCCGGATTTATTTCTCCCAACACTGTGCTAGGTCTAACGGAGATTGATGCTGTTCGCTCTACAAGAGATATGGGTGAAGTAGGGGATTTCAATCCCAACGCACGCGCGGAAGCAGCGTATAATCCGGACAGCGAGCTCATTCCTACCGTACGGTCCAATGGGGTACTTCTGGTGAACTCTACACCATCAGGGGGCGTTATCTCAGGTCAGTCTTCTCTTATGCGACTTGACGGATGGACTCGTGAAGATCTCGCGATTAAACGAGTATCGTCTCTCGTGTTGCACTGGCCCGCAATGGAAATCTCAAATGCCTCATGGAATCGTGTTTCTGCTGACGACCAGCGGAAATCCATTGAGAAGAATGTGCACAATATCTATGATCTTTTTGCTAATGCTCGGTCATACAGCGGAACAGTACGCTCTGGCGTAGATACGTCTAAGCGTGACATTCGATATGAGTCTATGCGAGTAGTGTTTGAAGACTCGGTTCCGGTGATGGTAACTGCATCTACGCGACGTCAGATAGAAGCCGTATTGGATTTTCAGAAAGAATTCGACCTTGCTATTATTCTCGTTGATGCGGCCGACGCTCCACTTGTCCTTCCGCAACTACAGCGATCTGGTGTTAGCATCATCATCCCTCGTGTACACTCTCTTCCAAGACGAGAAGAAGATGGTTATGATTCGCCATTCATCCTAGCTTCAACGCTTGCTGCGGCTAACATTCCATTCGCATTTAGTGATGGTGGTGCCTGGCAACAGCGCAACTTGCCATTTCAAGCAGGAACTGCACGAGCATTTGGGCTTTCAGAAGAAGATGCCGTTAAGGGGCTAACGATAGGTCCCGCCAAGATGTTTGGTATCCAACGCATGTATGGCTCGTTGGAGATTGGGAAAAGTGCCACCCTCTTTATTAGCAATGGTGATGCGCTGGACAGCAAGAGCAACAATGTTACTACAGCATTCATCGATGGACGTGAGATCGATCTTGATAATCGCCACAAGCGTTTAGCAAAGAAATACCGTCAACGTTCTAACCGTTGATTGAGATGACCGACGGTACCCTCCTGCATTCAGAGCAAGTTGAGACTCCCAAGGGCGCTCTATCAATGGCTCGGCGTGCAATGCGTGGCGAGGACTTGGAACGCTTTGAATCCGTTAGCCTTCACGAGATTACCTATGCCTCGGCGGGCCTGCGCATACGTGGGTTCCTTGCGCTGCCTCCTGGTGGGCAGACTTCCTATCCGGCAATTATCTTCAATCGTGGAGGGAGTGGTCCGCGTGGCGCACTTGCTGCCGAAACAGCAATGCCACTGATCGGGCTATATGCCTCCTGGGGATACGTAGTAGTAGCTTCGAATTATCGTGGGGTAGGGGGCTCCGAAGGGATTCAAGAAGAATGGGGAGCCGCGGACGTTGATGATGCACTAAATGTCTTGCCACTTCTAGACGCTTTGTCCTACGTTGATAGAGACCGAATTGGGCTGATTGGCGGTAGCCGTGGGGGAATGATGGCATTTATGATGCTTGCACGTACGCACCGGTTTAGGGCTGCCGTTACGTTTGGCGCCCCTTCTCGTATCAATGCTGTGGACCATGTTGCCTACATCCGAAAAACAATGGTGAAACATCTTCCGGTTGGAAGTGTCGAGCAGGTGGAAGCAGAAAAACGTAGTGCGGTGGCCTGGACAGAGGATATGTGTCCAACAACGCCGCTCCTTGTTTTACATGGCACAGGAGATAGACGTGTTGATGCAGATCATTCACTTTATCTTGCTCTTGAGTTGCAAAAGCTTCATAGACCATTCAAGCTGATCTTGTATGACAATGCCGACCATGTTCTTGCTGGGCGCCGACAAGAATCAAACGCCGACATTCGATGGTGGATGGACACGTATGTACGAGACAAGGCGCCTCTGCCGCGGACAGGCCCACATGGGGCCTAGTAGTAGTCACTTTCAAGGATATTCGCAATGATACTCAAACGATACATATTTGTGGTGTTGACGCTTTTTTCAACTTCTGTGTGTCCGCTTTTTTCACAAGAAACAAAACAGACATTTGTTGATTGGCTTGTTATAGATCATTCCTTGCAACAAGTGATTCATCCCCGACATCCGATGTTTGCAATGGTTCAATCGTTTCCTGAAAATGCAATTGACACAGCAATTGATGTGATCACGTACGACGTTGAGCAAGATTGGTACAGTGCATTGATTACGCCAAAGGCACTGCGCCCTGAGCGAAAGGCCGAAGCCAATGTTCGGATAACCGCCCGGTCAAATGTAGATGATCTAGCGACAATCGTTCTCGACGCAGTGGGGCTTGCTCTTGATTCTGTAGTGTCTGGCGGTACCAAACTTCCTTTCACGAAGAACGTTCGTGCGTTAACGATATCATTGCCCACGCCATTGAAACGAGGTAACGAGATTCAATTTGTGATCTATTACGCACTGCTCCGGGATGATCTGGGAGCGAACTTTATTGACACTGCAGAAGCAAAAAGCGTAGGTGTTCCAGGGGCCTTTGCCTATACAATGTCTCAGCCAGAAAATGCTCGCCGTTGGTACCCATGCAATGATCAACCAGATGATAAGGCACTTTTTTCGGCTCGTGTTCGAGTTCCCAAAGGATTTACGTTCGTATCAAATGGGGTGATCACAGACTCTATACGAGATGGTGATAGCGCAACTATTCAAACGTGGCGCCAGGCAGAGCCCATGTCGACGTACCTCTTCGTGATGAATGCCGGCGAGTTTATCATGTATCCTCAGACCTACATCCGAGCTGACAAGAGCACTGTTCCGATTCGTAACTATCACTTTGCACCTGATCAAGATGGATCCCTCTTCAATGCCGTCCAAGCTCTCAGAAATCTTCCTACTATGTTTGAAGCATTAGAGAAAAGATGGGGCAAATACCCTTTCACCACATACGGACACGTCGCGGTTGCGGGATTTCCTTTTGGTGGAATGGAACACCAGTCAATGTCTACCGTGAACAGGCTCTGGTTGCGTGGAGCAGATAATGGATATGCCCATGAGCTGGCACATCAATGGCTGGGAGACCTTGTTACCTGTGCAACATGGAGCGATATCTGGCTGAATGAGGGTGGAGCATCATTTAGCGAGGCCCTGTACAACGAGTTCATTCGCGGGGCAGAGGGGTACACGCAGTCATTGTGGCGTAAGCGAGATAGATACATGGTCAACGGATTGAATGAGCCACCCGTGTACAACATTCCTCTAGGGAATATCTTCAATGAAGCTACTACATACTGCAAGAGTGCTTGGGTTTATCATATGATGCGAAAGCTTGCTGGTGATTCGCTGTATTTCGCGACGCTTCAATCGTATATAGAAAAGTACCACAATTCCTCAGCGCAGACATTTCAGCTTTTAGAACACTTCAAGTCTGAGATCCCGAACCCTTCTGTACCTTGGGATGTATTTTTTACCCAGTGGCTGGTTGAAGCCGGTCACCCAATTTTTGATGTTGTAGCAACGAAGATCGCTGGTAGAGCAAAGACTACATATCGAGTTACAGTGTCTCAAACGCAGATGAAGGAAGGCGTGCCGCAAGCCTTTGTTACTCCACTTTCAATGAAGCTAGACGGTGTAGATGACCTGATTGACACAACAGTATTCATCGACAAGCGAACACAGTCATTTGACGTGGAAACGGGATACGATCTCGTTAGTTTGTACGTGGATCTTAACAATAACATTCTGTGTGAAAAGCAAACAAACATTGTTACTGATGTTGACGATGGCCGGTCAGCTACATCGTGGTTCCGATTGCTTGGACCGTCTCCCATTAACGTCCATCAGCCACTTCGAGTATTCTTGGAAGATGGATCTAATGCCGAGGTTACCATCAATGATGTATCAGGCCGCCTCGTATTGGTTTCGGCGATTGATAGTGGTGTTTCAACAATTGCAATTTCGGAATTTGTTCCTGGAGCCTATGTTTTGTCGGTTCGGAGTGGCTCCCGGTTTGGCAAGTCAACTTTCATCATCACCTCTCGTTAGGGCCTCTTGTGGACATCGAAGTAGCGTCTCTTCGGCGTGAATACAGCAAAGAAGAACTCACCGAGGAATCGGTGCAGAAAGATCCTCTCGGGCAGTTCTCGAGTTGGTTGGACGAAGCTATCGGTGCTGCTTTACCGGAGCCAACGGCAATGGTGCTGTCAACAACCTCGGCTCTAGGACAGCCATCGTCACGGGTTGTGTTGTTGAAGGGCGTAAGCGAGAAAGGTTTTGTTTGGTATACAAATTATGAAAGCAGAAAAGGCTTCGATCTTGAGCAAACTCCGCGAGCCTCATTGCTCTTCTTTTGGCCAGAGCTTGAGCGACAAATTCGAATTGAAGGTTTTGCTGGGAAGGTCACGGTCGAAGAATCCCGTGCCTATTTTAACTCACGCCCACTAGAAAGCCGCCTCGGTGCGTGGGCATCTCATCAAAGCAGTATTGTTGCATCGCGAGAAATCTTGAGAAGACAATTTGAAGAAGCAACAGAACGATTTGCCGACGGGGAAGTACCATTACCACCATATTGGGGTGGCTATCTGCTAAAACCAGAGTCGTATGAATTCTGGCAGGGACGCCCATCCCGAATGCATGACCGTATCCACTACCGCAAAGACACTGACGTGTGGATCATAGAACGGCTCTCTCCGTAACTCTGTCACGATCTCAATCGCGGATCAGTTGCATCGCGCAGCGCGTCGCCAATGAGATTGAAGGCGCTCACGGTTACGAAAATCATTAAGCCCGGAAACACGGCCAACCACCACGAATAGGTACTTGCTCGTGCCTTATGTAGGACGCTACCCCATGTAACAACGGTAGGGGGCACGCCAAATCCAAGAAACGACAAGGCACTTTCGAAGAGGATGGCACTCACGATTCCGAATGCCGCATAAATCAATACTGGTGCAATAGCATTCGGCATTACATGCCGGAATATGATACGTGGTGTAGAATATCCAAGTGCAGTTGCCGCGCTGACAAAATCAAGGTGCCGAACTCTCAGCACCTCTGCTCGCATAAAGCGGGCAATAGAGGTCCAACCTGTTAATCCAATAAGCCCCATGATCAACCAGAGTGTTCCTTGTTCAACAAGGGCAACAATCGTGATGATTAAAAAGAAACGTGGGAAGGTAATTACAACCTCGATGAGTCGAGAGATAATGATATCTATGATGCCACCAAAAAAACCAGCGATTGCGCCAAGTATGATGCCTATTGTGAGCGCTATAGACATGGCAACAAAGCCAATACTAAGTGCATAGCGCGACCCGTGAATCAAGCCGGATAACACGTCTCTCCCAATATCATCTGTGCCGAGCAGATGTGCCAATGAAGGCGAGCGTTCGTTTAGTGTTACGAGTGATTTATCCGTGCTGCCAGGTGCATAGGGGATAGGGGGCATCATAGCCCAGTCATACGGAAGCGACTTCCAATCAGCGGTGCCGAACTCTGCGCCCCATGATGCAATACCAAGCGATACGCCAAATTCGCGGACAACAGGGAACAAGATCTCTCCACGTAGTGAGCATACCAGTGGTTTGTCGTTGGCCAAAACGTCTGCTAGAATAGCCACTACCGCAATCACTCCAACAACCCACACGCTGAGCATACCAAACGTGCTCTTACGAAACTGTCTGCGGACAAACGCGCCATAACTCTCGCCATCGTTCTTGTTCAAAGGCGTGCTCATGATGTCTTCTTTCCGTAGGAAATCCGAGGGTCTGCAAAGCTGTACATAATGTCTGCTACCAACATTCCTACCAATGTCAGCACTGCAGAAACAGTGAACACGGCCATAATCAAAGGATAGTCCCGTGCAACAAGCCCCTTGAATGAAAGTTCACCCATGCCTGGTATCGAGAATATCGATTCAATGATCACAGACCCACCGATGAGATTCGGTATCAAGGCGGCAACGAGAGTAATCAGTGGTATCAGTGCATTTCTAAGAGCGTGACGATAGATCACCGAGCGTTCGTTTAGACCCTTAGCGCGAGCTGTTCTAACGTAATCCTGTCTGATAACCTCTAGCATGGAAGAACGCATCTGCCTCGAAATAAAGGCAAAATCCGCGTATACGTAGACGATCATTGGCAGGGCAAGGTGCCACGAATAGTCAAGGAGTTTTTTCCAGATAGACCAGTTGACTGAGAAACTCGGTGAACGTAGTCCACTCGATGGAAAAATCGATATGAACTCCGGATTCGATAGAAATGTGATGGCCAATGTGCCGATCCAAAAAACCGGTAGGGAGTACAGAGCAAAAAGAACGAATGTGGAAATCCTATCAGCTAACGTACCTGGGTGTGTTGCACTATAAATTCCCATCGGTACGGCTATGAGATACGCAAGAATAATGGCAATGAGGTTCATTGTTAACGTCACGGGAACACGTTCAACCATTTTATCGAACACTGGACGGTTGTCTTGAAAAGACTTCCCGAAGTCAGGTCTACCCGTGAATGTAGCCGCAGACCAATTCGTATTACCGTCCGTGAACACGCTATCCATCGAGAAACACATCAGGCCACCAGTCCATATCACATACTGCTTCCAGACAGGTTTATCTAAGTGCCACTGCTTACGGATGAGTTCAATGGTCTTTTCATTCAGCGTCCCCCGTCCGCTGGTGCCCCCTTCTCCTCCTTGTCCTACCTTGGCTGCAGCCGGATCGCCGGGAGCTAACCTGCTTACGGCAAAGGAGATCAACGTAATGATGAACAACGTTGGAATAAAGAGCAGTATGCGCTTGAGTAGGTATTGCCACATAGGGGGCGAAGTTACCTGATTACGAGGTTATATGGTTGGCAGATTGCGCGAATACAGGTTTTCTGCCCTGTCAAAAGGCATTTTCGTAATGCCGGATCTCTTCATTTCCCGTAAACATGTCGATAGCTACAACATCAAATCGAACTGCATATCCATGATATCGATTACGAGACATCCAGGCCTCGGATGTTCTGCGCACCGTTTGGAGCTTCTTCGCTGTAAGCGACCCTTCTGGGGTTCCATAGGTTCGATATTTACGATATCGGACTTCCACAAACACGAGGGTTGTGCCTTGGCTGGCTACTATGTCGAGCTCACCCATATGTTTGAACTTGAAATTGCGTGCTAGCATCTTATAGCCCTTTGCCATTAGATAGTCGGCTGCCCGTTGTTCCGCCAAACGGCCTGTTTCAACGTTATTCATCAGTTACTCCCGATATTCGCCACCTATGATTGCTCAACTCACGGGGCTGGTTGCCCAAAAACATGGAATGGACGTCGTTATCGACTGTCAAGGCGTAGGGTATGCGGTGAGCATTCCGCTGTCTACTGCCGATGTTGTGCCATCCGTGGGACAAAACGTGACGTTGTTAACCATCATGGTTGTTCGCGAGGATGCCATGCAACTCTATGGTTTTAGCACTGCTGCCGAGCGCGATGCGTTTAGGCTTCTCACCTCGATCCAAGGCATCGGCGGAAGGATTGCTCTGGTCATCCTTTCATCGTCTTCTCTGGCGGAACTCCGTAAGGCAGTTGTCAATGGGAATTTGGCCGCCTTGCAACGTTTGCCGGGAATTGGAAAGAAGACCGCAGAGAGACTGGTTGTTGAGCTCCGCGAAAAATTCATTGGTGTTGTTCCAGATGGACAACAATCAGTGACATCCGATTTGTCGCAAACCGTAGACGACGCAGTCAGTGCTCTTCAGGCACTTGGTTATGCCAGACCCGCTGCCGAAAAAGCCGTAAAGGCCGCACTTGCATCTAACCCTGAAGCTTCAGAATCTTCAGAAACTCTCATCCGCCTAGCTCTACGTAATTCGTAATTCGACCCATGCTTCTTATCATTCCATCGATAGATCTCACAGGCGGACACGCATTACGGTGTGTTACCGGAGTGCCTGGAACCGAGCAGTTATACTCGGAGATCAGCGAGCATCCCGTTGAGCTAGCGCAGTTGTGGCGAAGAGAAAACGCCAAGTGTATACATGTAACCGACGTTGATTCTTTTGCAGGAGGCAGTTCAGCGGTAAACCTCACTACTGCGATAGAAATGCAGAAAGCGGTAGACATCCCAATTCAGTTTGTTACAAAACAAGAAGCTGCAGAAACTTACCGAATGCTCTTAGAAGCGGGCGTGTATCGCGTGGCAATCAGCACGGCTGCCTGGGCAGATTCGGGTGGTGTACAGCAGCTTGTTGATGAATTTGGACCAAGTCGTGTGATCTTTGGCGTTCGTGCTCATCATGGTGATGTAGACCTTGGAGCTAGATCTGGCATGGTTTCCGATGAGGAGTTTATTCGGCACTGCTACGAACTGGGTGGCCGCAGGATTGTCTACACGGAAGTTGACTGGGAAGGCAGACTTACAGGTGAGGACCTCGATACAATCATGCGAATCTCGGCGGTGGCCCCAGTTCGCATCACAATGGCAGGCGGAATCGCCTCACCACAACACCTGTGGAGCCTGCAGAACAGTGTGCCTCGTTCGGTGGACAGTGTAGTTATCGGAAGAGCGATGTATGAAAACCGCTTTCCTTGCCAGAACATTTGGCGCTCGATAGAGGCCGAACTTGAGCCAGAGATTCATGCCCATGCAATGGACATCGAGCAACAGTCTTCCATCTCACTACTAGATGTAGTTCCTCCGCCTCCACCGTCTGCGAGTTAGCAACCGCGGCTTATTGGTTCAATTGATAGATCACACCGGCGTGAACCCCAGCAACAGAGTAACCATCACTGATAAACGCATAGCTGTAACGGCCAGCCACGTCTATATCAACCGTTTCTGACAACGGTATAAGAAGCCCAACAGACCCGCCAATTGCCCCTCGAACTGAACTTGCGCCCTCTACCCGGATAGGCATATTGGCAACAACTTCATCAAGATTCAGGAACCCTAAGCCCCCTTCAGCTTGGAGGTAGGGAGACCAGCCATGTTTAAATACCCGCCACGTAACCGTTGCGAGAATTTGATAATACGTTGCTGCATACTGAGAATAATCACCGTAATCCGTGGCACTGAGTTTTGACCACATCCATGTTCCCTTTGCGCCCAGTCTCCATTGGCGATCAATGGCGTATTGATACCCAAGCGAAAAGCCAAGGCCCGGCTTAACACCAACTGTATCAGCCAAGGTTTGCCCTGGTGCAAGGATGCTCAGAGAAAGCGGTAGATAATTGCGTGATACCTGTGCCTGAGCTGGGTTTAAGGCCAGAGTCAGCAACGCAACGCCTACAAGCGACGCTAAAACTCGGGTATTCTTCATAACGGCAAGATAGTAAAACCTAAACGACGCATATGAAGACAACGAATTCTCGTATGTTTGACCGATTCGCGGACGTTTTACGTCAGAGTTGGAACCACGAAGGACAGACATGCCCAAGATCATCATAGACGGACAAATCATCGAGGCGGCAGCGGGTAAAACAATCATCGAAGCAGCCCTCGATAATGGCATTACCATACCGCACTTTTGCTGGCACCCGGCCTTGACGGTTGCTGGGAACTGCAGGATGTGCCTTGTACAAGTAGGTGCGCACAAAAAGGACACAGACGGCTCGCTCATGTTTGCAGAAGGGCAGCCCGTGGTTAACTGGTTCCCGAAGATGCAGATTGCCTGTGCAACACCGGTATCGGACGGTATGATTGTAGACACGATAAGCGAAAAAGCAGAAACAGCCCAGAATGCTATTATGGAGTTCTTGCTAATTAATCACCCATTGGATTGTCCGATTTGTGACGAAGCTGGGCAATGTAAACTCCAAGAATATGCCTTTAACCACTCAAAGGGTAAGAGTAGGTTTGACGAAGAAAAAATCCAGAAAGAAAAGCGTGTAGAATTCGGACCAAATGTGATGTTCGATGGAGAACGGTGTATCTCCTGTTCTCGTTGTGTCCGTTTTGCCGATGAGGTTGCAAAACAACCTGTGTTATCGTTTGTTCAACGTGGTGATAAAGTCACAATCCGCACCTTCCCAGGAACAACGTTCGACAATCCATATTCGATGAACGTTATCGACATCTGTCCTGTAGGCGCCCTTACGAGTATTGACTTCCGTTTTAAGGCCCGTGTTTGGGAGATGTCCTTCACAGACTCTGTTTGCCCTGGATGCGCACGTGGTTGTAATGTCAAGATCGGCGTGATGGACAACGAAGTTCTTCGTGCTGAGCCCCGTACTAACATGCACGTCAATACGTATTGGATGTGCGATCACGGAAGACTTTCCATTCCTGGTCTCATAAATGAAAATCGGATTAGTTACCCGATGATCATGCGCCAAGGTATCCAGCTTGAGGCAACGTGGGATGAAGCAATTGCAGCAACAGCGCAAGCTCTTAAAGGACTAAAGGGTTCTCAGATAGCAGTATTAGGTTCTGCGCACGCTTCCAATGAGGATAATTTCACTCTCTCGTTGCTTGCTCATGACGTGCTTAAATCGGGCAACATTGATTTCATCAAATTCAACGACACGTCATTCGGCGATGATGTTCTTCGTGTTCATGATACCAGCCCAAATACGATTGGAGCTCATAGTGTAGGCATTGTTCCGCGTAGCGATGGACATGGAGTAGACCAACTTTCAGAACGTATAGCGCGTGGCGACATAAAGGCGCTGATTGTGCTCTGTGATGATCTCGGCTCGCACTCGCCGGAACTTGCTGCCCGAGCTTCTTCAGTTGAAACACTCATCGTTTTGGGCTCTCACAGCAACATCACGTCCAAGCAAGCAAACATTGTGCTACCAACATCTACATGGGCAGAAGATGGCGGCACGTTTACCAACATGCTTCATCGTGTTCAGCGATTTGAAGCCGCCGTTGTAACATCAGATAATCAGCGCTCGATGGGCTTTAAGATGAGTAGGTGGGACAAGTTTGGTGCACCCAATGACAGATGGATGCATGGGGCTAGGCGGGACTGTAGGCCAGGATGGCGTATTGTTTCGCTTATTGCCGCTGCTCTTGGTACATCTTTGAAGTACACAACAAGTGCCGATGTGTTTGCAGATATTGCACAACACGTGAGCGCTTTCTCGGGTATGTCTTACGAGTTGCTCGATGCGCATCAAGGTCTTACCCTCGGTAAGGCGTCTCAACCAGAGCCAGCTGCAGTAGTTTATGAGTCTCACATGATGAAACCGATGTAACCGCCATGTCCCTTACAAACCTCATCGTCATATTTGTTCAGGCTGGAATTCTCGTCAACATGATGTTGATGGCTGCCGCCTATATGGTTTTGGCCGAGCGGAAGATTGCCGCGTGGATCCAGAACCGAGTTGGACCTAATCGTGTAGGACCATGGGGACTTTTTCAGTCCTTCTCCGACGTATTCAAGCTGTACCTCAAGGAAGACATTGTACCTGCTGCGGCAGACTACAAGTTCCATGCCCTTGCTCCGGTGATTGCGATTGGTGTTGCAGTTACAACCTATGCTATCATCCCATTCAGTGCACCGCTCCTAGAGCTTGATGGTGTGCAGTATGGTCTGGCAATGGCTCCTAACATGAACATTGGTATCCTGGCCGTATTAGCGATGACGTCTGTTGGTGTGTACGGCGTTGCCCTTGCTGGGTGGAGCTCGAATAACAAATATTCGCTCATGGGTGGGCTTCGATCTGCAGCTCAAATGATTTCGTATGAACTTTCGATGGGGCTTGCCGTAATCGGCGTTGTGCTCATTGCAGGTTCACTCAATCTGGTTGAGATCATCCAAGTACAAACTCGAGGAGTGTGGTTTGTTTTCTTGCAACCACTTGGCTTCCTACTTTTCTTTATTACAGCATTAGCTGAAACAAATCGTGCACCGTTTGACCTTCCAGAGGCAGAACCCGAATTGGTTGGTGGCTATCACACTGAATATTCGGGTATGAAGTTTGGACTATTATACTTGGCTGAGTATGCAAATATTCTTGCCTCTAGCGCAATTATGGCAACGTTGTTTCTTGGTGGGTGGGATGTTATTCCATTCGTTGATGACAGCACCATCTTGGGCTTTGCACCAAACTCACTGCCGATGGTTTTACTCGGACATGTGGCATTTCTGAGTAAGTCTTTTGCACTCGTCTTTGTCTTTATTTGGATCCGCTGGTCTCTTCCGCGTTTCCGATATGACCAGCTCATGAACTTGGGATGGAAAGTCTTGCTTCCATTGTCTTTGGTGAACGTAATCTTGACAGCGCTTGGCGTTCTCTTGTTCGACTAGTTTTATACCTCTGTAACTCCGTAACTCTGTAACTCCAACCATGGCAAACATTACCTCAAATACCGAATCACAACGCCTAACCTTCTGGAAAAAGATATACCTTCCTGAGATTGCAAAGGGGCTTAGTTTGACGTTTCGTCAGATGCTCAAGCCAAGCTTTACGCGCCAGTATCCCGAGGAACGGTGGAATCCTGAAGGTTCATATCGTGGTAGACCCGTTCTTGTGCTCGAAGAAGACGGCGAACGTTGTGTGGCATGTGGGCTCTGCTCCCGTGTATGCCCTGCACTAGCCATCGAGGTGCGTGCCGCTGAGACAGAAAAGGATAAAGAACGCTATCCAGAGAAGTTCGAGATAAACATGCTCCGCTGTATCTACTGCGGATTTTGTGAAGAAGTTTGCCCAGAAGAAGCCATTGTGATGAGCAAGGACTATGAACTTGTCTTTGGATCGCAGGAAGAAGGAATTCTTGGCAAAGAAAAGTTGCTCATTCCTGTTGCGCAATTGCAGGACCGACTCGAGTTTCTTCGCCAGTGGCGGTAAAATTAGGCGCGAGACTACGCCAATTTTAATCAGAGCCGAGAAGGCGCAGTTCTACCAAAGCCGTATCATATGCATCAGGTTCAACTCCTACTCCTGCACGTAGTGGGTTGTCTAGAGCAAAAATCAACGCGAGCACCAAGCCAAGCATAAGCGTAACTAGCCATGTGTATGTTAAGTGGAGTCTGTTGTTCTGCATTCCAAAGAACCACAAAAACAGAACAGTACGCCTGCCCCAATCAGCAATACTACTTTTAGGAAGGGGCTCATATGGTCGCCAGCAGCCGCCAGACGATCATAACGTTCAGACGCTATATACTCCAATAGATTAAGCATCGATCTGTAAACGGCTTCTTGTTTAGCACCAACTGGTTCTATACGTCGGACAATTTTCCATAGCTGACCAAAATGAACGTGTCTTTCATGTGGTTGCTGCTTGCTGTCTCCAGTAGTCCACTCATTCATCTTTACATGCTCAGCATAAGCTACACAAGCCATGCGCAGTGAGTCAGCAGAATTAGGACCGAAGACCTTGACCGCTTGAGCAATATCTACAAGTGGTGCAGCTTCTCGTACTGAGGAAACTGAAACTGAATCCCGCCTTGTTTGACCATGACTTACAAGCAGTCCAAGAATGATAGCGTACGAGACGCCGAATGTTGCATACACGGCAGCGGTGACGTCATTGTGAGCAATAAATATACCTGAGACTACTTTTCTACGAACAAAATGGTGAATAACGGCCGCTTAGCAGGCAAGTGTAACACAGCAGAACAGGATCACGAGAAGAGTCATTTGAATACCTTCATGAGTTATGGCCGTCTCCGAAATATAGGCCATATCTTCGCTGTATGGAATTCAACGTTCGTAACCCCCGATTTCGAGAAACCATCCTGGCACATTTGGAACACCAGGAGTTCATGAAGCATATTGAATGCCGGCTTACAATTATCGAGCCGGGACATGTTGAAGCTGTGATTGACCTATCCAAAATTCACCACCAACAGCTTGGACTCGTCCATGGAGGGGTAACGGCCACCATCGCAGATGTTGCTGCGGGGTTCGCTGGATTTACGCTTGTTGGTGAAGACGAACACACCGTTACTGCCGAAATCAAGGTATCGTATCTGCGTAAAGCCAGGGGTGTTAAACTCAGAGCCGTTGGACGAGTTGTGAAAGCGGGCAATTCATTTCACTTCTGCGAAGCTGATGTGTTTTGTCAAGAACCAGATGGTAAGGAGACGTTGATTGCGAAGGCAACTACAACAATGGCAATCATTCAGGCGTCGAGCGCCGAGCAACGGCACTAAAGATGCCTTCCCATCCGTCACGATACCTTGTGGCAGATAAACCAGAAACCTTTTACCTAATCTCATGAATAATATACTCTGGGTTGATGACGAAATTGAATTGCTGCGACCTCACGTAATTCTCCTTGAGCAGCGTGGGTACAAAGTTGCTACCGCCACCAATGGTGAGGATGCAATTGAAATGGCTCAGGAGAAGCGATTCGACCTCATCTTTTTAGATGAGTCGATGGTAGGGATTTCAGGCCTCGAAACCCTCGCAGTTCTTAAGGATATAGACCGATCAGTACCCATTGTTATGGTCACAAAGAATGAACAAGAGTCGCTCATGGAAGAGGCGATTGGCAGAAAGATTGATGATTACCTTACAAAACCTGTAAACCCAACACAGATACTTGCTGCTTGTAAGAAATTCCTCGAGACACAGCGGATCACGGAAGAGAAGATCACGCAGGACTTTCATCAAGAATATTCAGTTATATCTCGCAGACTTATGGACCGTATGGACTGGTCCGAGTGGCTGGACATTTACCTTAAACTAACGGAACGATCTGTTGAGCTAGATCAGCACCCGGACGTTGGTCTTGAACAGTCTTTGCGGGATCAATGGAAAGTCTGCAACGCTGAATTTTCAAAGTTCATCGAACATGACTACATCAACTGGCTTGTAGAAAAAGATAAACGTCCCGATGGAGCCCCATTATTGTCGCCACATGTAGCGGACACATTTTTAATACCGAAACTAGCGAGTGGGCGTCCTACATTCTTCATCGTGGTTGATTGCATGCGTCTTGACCAGTGGATGATGATGGAAGAATTCGTCCGCCCGCTCTTCAACATTCAACGAGACTACTACTGCTCGATTCTTCCCACTGCAACGCCGTATGCGCGCAATAGCATTTTTGGCGGTTTGTATCCAACGGATATCAACAAGCACTATCCGCAGTTCACCATTGATGAGAGGGGAACAGAGGAACATTCGTTGAACAAGCATGAAAAGGAACTTCTTTCGCTGTTGCTTCAACGTAGGCGAGTTAAGCTAAAGACAGACCTTCAGTACATTAAAATCATAGACACTGATTTCGGTAAGCGAATTGAGGCAGACATCTTGCGGTATGCCAAACACCACTGCACGGCAATTGTGATCAACGCCGTAGACATGATTGCACACTCGAGGTCGGACTATCCAATTCTCAAAGAAATCGCACCAGACGAATCAGCCTACCGTTCTTTAACTCGCAGCTGGTTCCTCCATTCATCGTTCTACGGCATTCTGCGCGCCCTGGCAAACGTACCTGATGTGCAAATCGTGATTACTACCGACCACGGCAGTGTTCGCTGTATGCGTGGGTCCAAGGTGATTGGCGATAGAGAGACCACAACGAATCTTCGCTATAAGATCGGAAGGAACGTCAAAGCCGAATCTCGCGATGCGATGATTATCAAGGATCCGCAAGCATACAAAATCCCGGCAGGGGGCGGATCAGCCACCAGCGTGGTCATCGCCAAAGAGGACCATTACTTCGTTTATCCTACCGATTACAACCATTATCTGCACAAATACCGAGATTCTTTCCAGCATGGAGGGATTTCACTGGAAGAGATGGTGCTTCCTGTGGTAACTTTGGAGGCTCGATAAGCTCTTGTTCATTTCGGGATAGAAATTCATGGAGGTAATGACCCTCCGCTCAGAAAGCGAAGCTTCTACAATCCTACTCGGCGAGCAGTTTGCTTCCGAGTTGCAAGTAGGTGATGTAATAGCACTTGAGGGTGACTTGGGTGCAGGGAAGACCGAGTTTGTCAAGGGTATATGTCAGTATTTTGCCGTTGCAGACCTCGTTACAAGTCCCACGTTTACAATCATTAACCAGTACGATGGTGAAAAACCCGACGGCGGAACCGTCAAGATTTACCATGTAGACCTCTACCGCATAGACTCACCAGCAGAGCTTGCTGAAGTGGGTTTTGACGATATGGTTTTTGCGCATGATGCTATTAAGCTCATAGAATGGCCTGAGAAGGCTGCACACTTGATGCCTGAAAAGCGTTGGATTGTTTCGATCCAAACCGATGAATCCAACGACGACGCGCGTACGATAACAATTTCATCGCCGCACATTCCTGCATCAGCAAATATCTAGACGTGTATCTTTGCGCTGTTAAAGCTCGACTCATTCATTACAACACACACCGCCATGCACGTAGCAGAACGTATTTCCCGCCTTGGTACCGAAACAGCATTTGAAGTTCTTTTAAAAGCACGTGCCCTGGAAGCTCAAGGGAAGAGCATCGTTCACTTGGAAATCGGCGAGCCTGATTTTGATACGCCACCCAATGTAATTGAAGCCGCAAAAGGTGCACTCGACAACGGCTTTACGCATTATGGTCCAGCTGCGGGGCTCCCTGAAGCCCGCCAGGCTATTGCCGACTACATGAATAAGACACGCGGATATAAGATCTGGGATGCAGACAATGTGGTGATTACGCCGGGTGGTAAGCCAATCATGTTTTATGGGATGATGGCGATGATCGATCCGGGTGATGAGGTGATCTATCCAAATCCCGGCTTCCCGATTTATGAGTCAGTTATTAATTTTCTCGGTGCTATACCTGTGCCGTTGCAGCTGCGAGAAGACAAAGAGTTCCGTTTTGATGTTGCCGATCTTGAAGCACTGATTACACCTAAGACTCGGATGTTGATCATCAACACACCGCAGAATCCAACGGGCGGCATTCTCACATACGATGACCTAAAGCAGATTGCCGATTTGGCAATCAAACATGACATTATAGTACTGAGTGACGAGATCTATTCGCAAGTAACGTACGGCAACTTCAAACACACGTCGATTACAGAGTTTGAAGGTATGCCCGAACGGACGTTTGTTTTGGACGGGTTCTCAAAAACGTTCGCGATGACTGGCTGGCGTCTTGGATACGGTCTTTTCCCGAAAGACATGGCAAAGGTTGTTGCTAAGCTCCAAACGAATTGTACATCATGTACATCATCGTTTTCGCAAATAGCGGCCATCGAAGCATTACATGACAGGACGCTGCCACATGTTGACGCGTTCCTCAAACAGTTTGAAGCTCGTCGAGACGCAATCGTAGCTGGATTGAATGAGATCCCTGGATTCCGTTGCTTAAAGCCCCATGGTGCATTTTACGTGTTCCCAAACATCACGGGCACGGGAATGACATCTCAACAAATGGCTGACTTTTTGCTCAACGATGCCGGAGTAGCTTGTCTGTCTGGCACGGCCTTTGGAGCGTACGGCGAAGGGTTTATCCGATTCTCATATGCAAACAGTATTGAGAATATCAATGAAGCACTTAAGCGAGTACGAACTGCGATCGAGCGTCGCTTGTAAGGTCATACATGCCCATCAGGCTGTGAAAAGCTCTCGAGGTGTGTGAACACTTCTGCATCATGATCGAGTGCAATGCGAATGAGATCTTCGAGTTGCGTTGCAAGGTTATGTGCGTCTTGCATGCGCATGTCATCGGGCATCAGTAGGTGGTAGTCCACATGGATTGTATTGCCTGATGTACGCAGCCTGAGTCTATGAGATGTGCAATAATGCGCAACACAAAACTCATTGATTACATTCTGCACTGCTTGGAGTGTTGCGGGATCTGCGGTATCCATCAGTCCGCGTACGGAAATCAATACGAGGTTCCCACCTTCGCGAATGATGTTTGCTCCAAATAGGATTGCAATCACAGGATCAAGCCATAGAAGACCGCTCCATTGGGCAAAGACCAGGCCAATAACTGCACCGGCACTCGTCCAAACATCGGTCATAACATGCCTACCATTTGCTTCTACCACCAGTGAACGGTTGCGCTTTCCCGTTCGGAGGAGAAAGAGACCAAGCGCGAGATTCACTGCGGCAACACCTGCCGTTATCGTCATTCCTATTTCGAGCTTCTGAAGTTCTACGCCAACGATGAGCTTGTCCACAGCGCTGATAATAATCACGACGGCCGCAACACAGATGAGGCCACCTTCAACACCCGCAGACATGAAACTAACTTTGTCATGTCCGTAGGGGTGTTCCTTATCCGGCGGACGAGATCCAACGCGCAGGGCGTACCATGCAAACCACACCGCAACAATGTGAACTACGCTCTCAGCAGCGTCCGAGAAGATAACAGAGGACCCAGTAAGGCCAAAGGCAATCCACTTCGCAACTAGCATCAGGAATCCTGTTGCTAGCGATATGTTCATCGCGCGCGCATTTGCCCGGTTGATATTCAAGAATTGGACTTTAGCTGTTTAGCGTCTTTATGAATTCTTCGTTGGACTTTGTTGCGCGCATGCGTTCGATCAGAGTCTCCATGGCTTCGATTGGCGGATCGCCTGAGAGTACTTTACGCAGTACCCAGATTTTTGCCAACTGATCCGCAGAAAGAAGAAGTTCTTCACGACGAGTACCGGACTTGTTCACATCGATGGCAGGGAACGTGCGCCGTTCCGCAAGTTTCCGATCGAGCACAAGCTCCATGTTTCCAGTACCCTTGAACTCTTCGAAGATCACCTCGTCCATACGAGAATTTGTTTCGATAAGAGCGGTGGCGATAATCGTCAAGGAGCCCCCTTCCTCGATATTACGAGCTGCACCAAAGAAGCGCTTTGGACGTTGCATTGCATTAGCGTCTACACCACCCGAAAGTAACTTCCCAGACTGTGGCACAACTGTGTTGTGCGCGCGTGCCAAACGAGTAATCGAATCGAGAAGGATTACAACATCTTGTTTTGCTTCCACTAGACGTTTCGCCTTTTCCAGGACCATGTCGCTGATCTGAACGTGACGCTCAGGCGGCTCGTCAAACGTAGATGCAATCACCTCGGCATTAACAGAGCGCTGCATATCCGTTACCTCCTCAGGGCGCTCATCAATCAAGAGAACGATAAGTTTTACTTCTGGGTGATTCCGTGATATCGCGTTTGCCAATTTCTGAAGCAATACGGTTTTACCTGCCTTTGGAGGCGAAACAATCAATCCACGTTGACCTTTGCCGATAGGAGCAACGAGATCAATGATACGTGTGCTGTATTCCGACTGCAACGTCTCAAGTGTGAATCGTTCTTTGGGATAGAACGGCGTAAGGTTTTCGTAAAGGGGGCGTGGCGTATTGGTAATGAACGGGATGTAGTTGATCGAGTCAACCTTGATAAGAGCAAAGAAGCGCTCTCCTTGTTTGGGAGCGCGGATATAGCCCTTTATAGTGTCTCCAGTTCTCAACCCATATCGTTTGACTTGAGATGGGGCTACATATACGTCGTCGGGAGAAGGCAAATAGTTGAAATCTGCAGAGCGCATAAAGCCATAACCGTCAGGCAGAAGTTCTACTACTCCTGTGGTGAGAGAAATACCCTCACGATGCGATTCCCGCATTTGACGTTCGTTCTCGGCTTCAACGATGCGATTGATAAGATCCTGCTTTTTAAGATCAGCAAAATCTTCAATGCCCAATTTTTGTGCTGTCTCAACTAGCTCAGCAACTTTTTTCGACTTGAGTTCAATAATGTCGATTACTGGCCCGGTTGCTACGAACTCACGTTCCTCACGCTCAAGCTCTAGTTCAAACGCACGTTCGCGATCTCTATGTGAAAACTGCTCTGGCCCTCTGTCTCTACCGCGATTTCTATTTCTGTTTCTACCTCCATCGTATCCACCTTCACGGGAATCTCGCCCGCCCTGCGGTCGGTTATCCCGCGGTTCCCGAGTATCCCGAGTATCACGAGTATCACGAGTATCACGAGTATCACGAGTATCACGAGAATCCCTTCCTTCACGTTGGAACCGGTTGTCGCGGTAGCCGCGTTGATCCTGTTGACCGCGTTGGTCACGAGGTCCACGCTGGTCGCCACGCTGGTCGCCACGTTGATCGCGCTGTTCTCCTTGATCTTCCGGGCCGCGCTGTTCTCCATGTTCACGTGGCTCACGTTGTTCACGTGGTTCACGTTGTTCACGTGGTTCACGTTGTTCACGTGGTTCACGTTGTTCACGTTGTTCACGTGGTTCACGTTGTTCACGTCTATCTCTGTAACCTCGGTTCTCGCGTGGTCCTCGCTGATCACGAGAGTCACGCTGCTCACGGTGCTCCGGCTGCTCGCGGTGGTCTGGCTGCCGATTCTCATCGCCACCCAAATTATCGCCACGTGTAGGTTCGGCCGCTGGTTCTGCCTCGCGGGGCTGCCTTCGTGTTCGTGCGGGGCGCACGTCGGACGGCGATTCCGCAATTGGAGCAGGGGCCGGCGCCTCAACAGAATCTTTGATCTTGGACGTCTTACGTGCACGAGATGCACGAGGGGCACGCTCTGGCGTACCGTCAGGGGAGTTTTTTTCGTCTGGCATTCGTTTGGTAGGTCTTCACTAGTGAATGATCGCACTGCAGATAACGTGGCGAAGCCATCGTTACTCAGGTACTTTGGGGGGAGGGGGTGTTTCCTTTTTACATCTGTCTGCGCGCATGTAAGCGTTATTGCAGCAAAGGGACACGGAAATATACAGCGAAAATCAATCGGGTCTGCAAACACTTCGAAAATAGTGATTGAGTGGATTCCGTATATTCGTGGCTCATGGCGGGCGTAGCTCAGTTGGTAGAGTCCCAGATTGTGACTCTGGTTGTCGCGGGTTCAAGCCCCGTCGCTCGCCCATAGAACGCCACGGCGGAGATTCGCCGTGGCGTTCGCTGTTTACAAGGTGGTATCTTGCAGAGCCCCCTATGGTCACATTCATCCTCCATACTCATCTGCCTTACGTTTTACACCACGGTACCTGGCCGCATGGCAGTGACTGGTTGTGTGAGGCAGTGGCTGAATGTTACGTTCCTCTTCTTCGGGTATGCGACAGACTTCTCGAAGATGGTATACGGCCGGGGGTAACATTCGACATTTCGCCAATCCTGTGCGAGCAACTCTCACACCCTGATTTTGGTGAGTTATTCCAGCGTTATTGTGCCGAACATGCGGAGCTCGCACGAATCGATCACTCACACATGGAACAAGAATCTGCTCCAGATGAGATTCTTGGTCAGACAAAATATTGGAGTTCATGGTATGAACAATGTTGGGAAATTTTCAACGGTGTGTACTCTCGAGATATTGTAGGACAGCTCCGTCGGCTTCAAGACATCGGTGCAATCGAAGTGATGACGTGTGGCGTAACGCACGGCTACTTGCCTCTTTTAGCGGAAGATGCTAGCGTAGATATTCAAGTTGAGCTTGCAGTGCGGTCATATACCCATCGGTTTGGACGCAAGCCTCGCGGTATCTGGCTTCCAGAATGTGCCTACCGCCCTTCATATCCGTGGCGTACGTTTCTTCCTGTATCGGCCTATACAAAGGCTCGTAGGAGAGATGGAGTAGAACAAGTATTGGTCAGACATGGCCTAGAATATTTTGTGACTGATGAAGCGGCTTTACAGAACGCTCAATCAATCGGCGTGCGCGCACCTGATGGATCCAGAACATCGTTCGATGATGCCTATGGTGTAGCCCGCGAGATGTTGGACGAGCGTTCTGTGTTCGACCTATTTCGTGTTGGGGGAGTAGACCACAATGAAAGTGTTGCCGTTTTTACAAGGCATATGCAAATTGCCTTACAGGTCTGGAGCGGTAGCTCAGGGTACCCAGGCGACCCTGATTATCTGGACTTTCACAAGAAGTACTTTCGATCGGCACTTAGATATTGGCGCGTAACGGACGTTAAGGGAGACATGGGTCTAAAACAACCGTATGTGCCTCAATGGGCAGAGGCAAAGGCAAAAGATCATGCAGAGCACTTTGTAGGAATCCTTGAGGTAGCGGTTGGACATCGTATGGCAACAAGTGGCAGGGTCCCCACATTGTGTTTGCCGTTCGATACAGAGTTGTTTGGCCATTGGTGGTTTGAAGGTCCAATATTTTTAGAACACGTCCTTCGCGGAATCCATAATTCATCATTGCTGTCAGCTTCTACTGCCTCGGAGAGGCTAGATGCAACGCAGCCCGCATGCGAGATAGCATTGCCGGAATCCTCTTGGGGCAAGAATGGTGATGATAGTGTTTGGATGAATCCTGAAAATCAATGGACGTGGGAGAAAGAGTACCTGCTTGAACGGCGAATGCGGTTACTGTTCGAAAAACACCCCATTCGTACTTGGGATGAGACCATGCGTCGCATTGCCAAAAATGCCATTCGTCAACTACTTCTTGTACAGGCGTCGGATTGGCAGTTTCTGATTTCCACGTTTTCAGCAAAAGATTACGCTGAGATGAGGTTTCATAATCACCTTGAGGACGCAAAGCAGTTGTGTGAACTTGCCGAACGTTATGGAGTGTCTCGCAAGATCAGACAAGAAGATGAAGATCATCTAGCTTCATGCGAGAAGCGAGATGGAATATTTGATCACGAACTTGACGAATACCTAGAACAGCATGCAGGCTAAATCTTCGATGCTAGGCGTAGTGTTAAAACAGTTGCGCGTATACCAATGGGCAAAGAACGTTCTGCTCTTTGTGCCGATCGCTCTTGCTCATCGTATATCAGACGCCGACGCGATGATCATGTGCCTGCTCGGCTTTGTAGCTTTTAGTTGTACGGCCTCGGCGGTATACATCGTGAACGACATCATTGATCTGGAGCACGACCGAGTTCATCCACGGAAGCGGCATCGCCCTCTAGCGGCTGGGCTCGTTACACTTCCTACAGCATGGGTGCTTGTAGCTGTTCTGCTTATAATTGCAACTGTTGTTGTTGTAATGTGCATGCCAGCGACATTTGCTTTGTGGCTCTGCTTGTATGCATTGGTAACAACCATGTATTCGTTTGTACTCAAGAAAGTGGTTCTTGTAGACGTTATTGCTTTAGCGGGTCTCTATTCGCTAAGGATGGCTGCTGGTGGTGCTGCAGCATCCGTTCCTGTTTCAACATGGCTGCTCGGATTTTCACTATTCCTGTTTATGAGCCTCGCGTTTTTAAAGCGGTATACAGAATTGAGAGACACGATTGATAGAGACGGTAGACTCGTATCAGGGCGTGGCTATCATACCGGAGATGCTGAATTTGTGATGGTTGCTGGCTCCGCACTCGGATTTGTGGCCGTTCTAGTTTTTACACTCTACGTAACCGGTCCTCAAGTACAAGCTTTGTATACCCGTCCATATCTCATGTGGTTGATTGCGCCTTGCCTCGTGTATTGGCTTAGTCATTTGTGGTTAACAGCACACAGAGGGGGCATGCACGATGATCCAATCGTGTTCGCTGCCCGAGACCCAGCTTCCTGGTTGGTAGGAGTCTCAGTAGCTACAATTGCAGTGGCTGCAACTCTATAGTGGGGGCAGACATGCCATCATCATGGGGTAGGTATCCTCATGCGACTCCTCGTAGCGTAACCAACATCTCTTGGTTAGATGATGTCCGCATTCGTCAAAGCGATGCTCCTAATTTGGCATTCGGACTAGGCAGGTCATACGGAGACGTGTGTCTCAATGATGGAGGCAATGTGCTATGCATGGAGTATTGCAACAATCTGTTAGCGTTTGATGTACAACGTGGCATTGTACGGGCCGCGGCAGGCGTTTCGATTGCACAACTACTGGCCGTTGTGGTGCCACACGGTTGGTTTGTACCCGTAACACCAGGAACAAAGTTTGTTACTCTCGGTGGAGCACTAGCGAACGATGTGCATGGGAAAAATCATCATCGATCTGGAACATTCGGTTGCCACATTACCTCCTTTGAGCTTGTGCGATCGGATGGCTCAAGAACTATTTGTTCTCAAAGCCAACACTCTGAGTTGTTCGCAGCCACTATCGGCGGACTCGGACTTACAGGGATTATCACGTGGGTTGAGCTACAGCTCATACCCATTGCATCAAGACTCGTTGTAGAGGAAAGCGTCAAGGTAGGGGGCTTAGCGGAAGTTGTTCGAGTAACGGAGGAGTCAGACTCAACGTGGGACTATACCGTTAGTTGGATAGATGTACTGGCAAAGGGTAGGGCATTGGGCAAAGGCCATGTCTTGCGTGGCCGTTTCTCTGAGATATCAGATGGGTCATTGTCCAAGATCGCATCGTATAAGCCAATGAGCATTCCGTTTGAATGTCCACAGTGGCTCTTGAGCCGGCCAACGATATCGGCATTCAATAGCATATGGTATCACCGTCAAACAAAGTCCGTTTCATCAAGACGTGTAGACTTCAATTCGTTCTTTTATCCGCTTGATGCAATTGGTAAATGGAATTTGCTCTACGGTAAACGCGGCATGCTTCAGTATCAATGTGTGGTACCTCATGAACACGGTGTGGATGTGGTTGCGGAGATACTCGGATTATTGCAGGCTGGCAAGGCCTCGTCATTTCTTGCTGTAGTTAAGTCATTTGGTTCGGTAGTGTCTCCAGGCATATTGTCCTTCCCACGTCCTGGGATTACGCTCACACTTGATATGCCTAATACTGGGCAACGGCTGTTCGATGCGCTTGATGCCTGCGACAAGCTCGTGCTAGCCTCTGGAGGGCGTGTTTACGCTGCCAAGGATGCACGGATACGGGGCGATGTATTCAGGGCTATGTACCCAGAAATCGAAAGATTTCTTCCGTATATAGATCCCGCAATGTCGAGTTCATTTTGGCGAAGAGTGATGAAAGGAACATGAGTAGAATATGAACAACTCAACCGCGAAATCTTCAGAACAATCATCGATGGTGATCATCGGTGCCACTTCGGCAATCGCGCACCACGTAGCACGCCTGTATGCAACGCGAGGATGGAAGTTCTTCCTCGTGGCTCGTAACGAGGAACGCACCAAGGCAGTTGCTGCAGACTTGTTGGCGAGAGGCGCGTTGGATGTACAGGTATACGTAGCCGATCTTCGGCAACGAGATTTGTATGCGGACATCGTCAAAAAATCTCAGAACATGCTTCCAACCATTGATGTTGTTTTGATTGCTCAGGGCGTCTACCGAAACCAAGATGAGTCAGATGCAGACGTTCATGTGATGCTTGATGACTTTATGACAAACGCAGTAAGCGTATTGGCATTCACGCACGTATTTGCAAGCGTGTTAGAGTCACAAGGACATGGTTCGATTGTTGGACTTTCTTCGGTAGCCGGCGATAGGGGGCGTAGGAGTAACTATGCCTATGGATCATCGAAGGCAGCTATAACGGCATATTATTCGGGGCTTCGTGGACGTCTTCATAAAAGTGGAGTGAACATACTTACGGTAAAACCTGGTCCGGTTAAGACTCCGATGATCGCTGATAAAAAAATTCCACTCGCAGCGAATGTAGAGCTGGTTGCTACCGATATTGCCAAAGCGATTGATACGCGGCGTTCTGTTCTGTACACGCCTCGTGTCTGGCGATTGATCATGTTGATTGTTCGAATGATCCCAGAGAAGATGTTTATTCGATTAAAATTCTAGAGCCCGATCGGTCATAAGGACTGATCGGGCTCTAGATAGATTTTTGGCCCAGTAGTTAGAGCGCTTTAGCTTTAAAATTAACGGTCACATCAAGTTTACCTTCAATCCGGCTTGCTGAAGCAGGACCAGAATTTAACGCGCCGTACACAGCTTGAAAGCAGAACTTTGGGCGACGAGGAATCAGATTGATTGCGGCTTCGAAATCTGCGCTCACTGGAACTGCCATTCGCCCGGCCAAAAGATCACCCAACGGTACGTTGGTAAACGTACCCAAGTTGTAGACACGCGTATCCATGTAAACGGGATCAAACGTGAGCGTAAACGCGCAAGTGCTAAAAATTTGGGTTGCGGATGTACCCGATGTGAATACCGGATCAATGAAAGAAGTAATTTGGAAGAATGCCTCCTTAACCGTACCACCGTCGATCTTGTCCTTGTTATCCATAAAATCCTGGTTCGTAGACATGTCCGTGCACGAGGTGTCTACGTTCGGAATAGTTGGGTTGTCTGAGGCAGGACGCACAGTAATTGTTATTGGCACATCAAACGTAGCAGCGTTTGATATTTCTTCACACCCGATGAGTCCAATGGCAAACACAGCCATGGTTGCAACTAGAGTGACTGCGCCAATTTTAGAACGAAGTTTCATAAAAAGACCCCTTAATTAGTGATAGCTACACCGCAAACTAACGAAAGGGTCTTGATTCAACAATGATAAATGTCAGTAATCAACCGTCTCAAGAAGGGCTCAAGGCTAGTCCGTCGGTTCCTGTGTCTTGATTATTCGCCAAATCGTCGGTTGAAGGCTGAGAGGACGATCTGACCTTCTGGCGGAATGAAGCCACATCTTTGATCATCGGCGCCAGTTGCTCGCCCCGTATCAAGATGTCGAGTTCTTCGCTGTCGAGTATTTCCCGTTCGATCAGAGCCAGCGAGCAAATCCGGAGGATATCGATATTATCCTTCATCAGTTGCACCGCTCTTGCCTCCGAATCAACGATCAGGCGGCGAACCTCGTTGTCGATGGCTCGTGCTGTTTCTTCAGAGTGGTCCCTTGGTTGAGACATTTCCCGACCAAGAAATACTTCATCGTGATGGCTTGCATATCGCACGGGGCCAATCACATCACTCATGCCGAACTCACACACCATTTTTTTTGCGATGGTAGTAGCGCGCTCGAGATCGTTTGAAGCTCCAGTATTTACCTGATTGAAGATCACCTTCTCAGCAGCCCTACCTGCAAGCAACATAACGAGACGTGTCTGCAATTGTTCGCGATCCATCGTGTGCATTTCTTCATTTGGCAAATACGATGTTACGCCGAGCGCTCTGCCACGAGGAATGATCGTTACCTTATGAACGGCATCTCCAGACGGAAGAAGCTTACCCGCTAGAGCATGTCCAATTTCATGATACGCAGTAGTCTCTTTCTCACGTGGGCTCATTACCATGCTCTTGCGTTCAACGCCCATAAGGACCTTGTCCTTTGCGCTTTCAAAGTCGAACATTGTTACGTCAATGCTGTTTCTGCGCGCTGCTAAAAGTGCGGCTTCGTTTACGAGGTTGGCAAGGTCTGCGCCACTCATCCCTGGTGTACCCTTGGCGATGATTTCGAGGTTGACGTCCTTTGAGATAGGCACTTTTCGTGTATGAACTCGAAGAATTCCAAGGCGTCCTGTTACGTCTGGTCTGTCTACAATAACCTGGCGGTCAAACCTACCTGGTCTAAGAAGTGCCGGGTCCAGCACGTCTGGACGATTGGTTGCAGCAATGATGATCGTACCCGAGTTCTGCTCGAAGCCGTCCATCTCAACGAGTAATTGGTTAAGGGTTTGCTCACGCTCGTCATGGCCACCACCAACGCCGGCGCCACGATGGCGACCTACGGCATCTATCTCATCAATGAAGACGATGCAAGGGGCCTGCTTTTTGGCAGTTTCAAAAAGGTCCCGAACCCTACTAGCACCAACACCAACGAACATCTCTACAAAGTCGGCACCCGATATCGTAAAGAATGGAACGCCTGCTTCGCCGGCTACAGCACGAGCCAAAAGCGTTTTGCCGGTTCCAGGTGGGCCTAAAAGGAGTACGCCACGAGGGATTTTTCCACCTAGCCGAGTGAACCTACTTGGATCTCGCAAAAACTCAACAATCTCACGTAGTTCTTCTTTTGCCTCGTCTGCGCCAGCAACATCTGTGAAATTAATCTGAAGACTGGCTTCTGTCAGAAGGCGCGCTCGGCTCTTTCCAAAGGTAAAGATATTCTTTCCTCCTGCAGCGCCACCCTGCATTCGGCGGCTTACAAAGAAGAACGCAACTAGGAGTAGGGCCCACGGTAAAATCTGAACAACAACAGTCCACAACGAAGAGTCCCCACTCTCATACGAGAAGCTTACTCCATGTTCGCGCCATACAGCTTCAGTTTGAGAGTCAACAACTCCGAGCTTTGTTCTGAAGTTTTTTACTTCGATGTTTCGGCCGTCACGCAGCAGAGTGATGTTCTCTTTAAGCGTTCCATGAAACTCGAAATCGTTGAGTTGTGTCTTCGTGATCGTCGCATATTGAACGCGATCCATTTTCACAACTTCGAGATACTCGTTGTAGGTGAGTTGAAACTCTTGACGTTGTCCGTTGGACATTACCATGCCAATCATGACAAGAGAGACAAGGATGGCTACCCAAATCAAAACGTTGCGTAGAACGCGTGAAATAGTCATGTCATTGTCGTCTTCAGGGTCGCGTTTTGGACGCTGGGGGCGAGGGGGTGTTCCGTTCATGGGCGCTATGACGTGTGGCGAATGGTTTTCATGCTATCGGGTCTTCAGCTAAAACCCAAATAGCGTCGAGTTGCCTACCCTGACTGGCATAATCCATGCCATAACCCACCACGAAATCGGGGGCTATCTCCCGTCCAACATAGTCTATAGTAAGGGTTTCGGAGTGCACAGACGGTTTACTAAGGAGCGAGGCTACGGTGATGCTTTTGGGCTGAAAGCCACTAATATGTTTGATTAGTTCTCTGATGGTTGTGCCTGTATCTACGATGTCCTCGATTATCAAGACGCTTTTGCCTGTGACGTCTACAAATAGGCCGTCCATATCAAGCGATCCAGTGCTCGTAATACCATTGCCATAGCTAGAAGCTTTACAGAATTCTACCGTTATGGGCATGGATAAGCACCGAAGCAGGTCGGAAGCAAAAATCATAGCCCCCTTGAGAATCACAAGAGCGGTTACTTCTTCGCCAGCAAGATCATGATTAATTCTTCCTGCAATTTCATGCACCATTTCACGGATCTCGTCACGTGTGATAAATGGCCGGAACGTGCGGTCGTGAACACGAATCATGTGATCAGGCGAGATGATCGAGTTTTCGTTCATGGTATGCAAGACAGTATCAGAATGTATTCCGTTGAAGCAGTAATCCGGGTGCGCTCAGCAGGACGGGCTCCGCAGACCCACACAATTCCTTGGTCGTCGCAAATCACGCGAGTCAACTTCCGGTGTGCATGAGGAATCCGAAGATTTGTTAGCAGATCACTCACAAGCATCGTTCCATCTAAACCAAAAGGCTGAAACCGATCGCCATCTTCCCAAACTCGCCAAACTAGCGCACCAGACACGCTTGACGTGTCTACGTATGCAATGTCTTGAGATGCTCGAAAAACCACGTCGGTCGCTTGTGAACGCACAACTCGGAGCTGCTGCTGGTCTGCAACATACGTTCCCTCGTGTTCGATGACAACACGTAGGCCGTTCGTGTAGGATGTTCGCCTCGAAACAACAATGCCATCGCGTTCCCTCAAGGCTTCTCTGCTATCGGATAATGGCGCTCGTGAGCCCTTCTCGGCTACAATCAGGTTTGTTAGGCGCTCAACATCAGTATGTGTACATGCGAGTGAACTACGAAACACGGCATGGATTAGGCCAGCAGGAATCTTCTGGAGAGCCGATATCGCAAACGTGGTCTGTCCTTGGTCATCATTGGTTACGATTGCGGGAAGTATTTCATCAACAACTGACTGAATAACGGAATCTGCTTCACGTAAAAGTTCCGCAGACCGCAGCATACGTTCGGCAATGGAAGGCCCAAACACTTGTCGCATGGCAGGCATGATAATCGAGCGTACTTGATTCCGTAGATATTGATGGCTCTCGTTGCTCGAATCTTCGCGCCATGGTACGCCCCATATTGATGCGAACTCACGAATAACGGATCGCGAGATGGACAGGAAGGGGCGCACTACACGAACTGATGAACCCATATCGCGTTCTCGGGGGATTCCACTAAGGCCTCTCGGTCCGCTTCCGCGTGACAAGTGCATAAGCATCGTCTCTGCATTGTCGTCTCGGGAGTGTGCGGTTGCTACAACCGATGCATTATGTTTACGCGCCACGTCGGCAAAAAATGCATATCGAAGCTCTCTTGCTGCGCCTTCAATTCCAAGACCTGAACCATCCACATGTGCCATTACGTCTAGTTGACCTGTTTCGCAAGCAAGGCCTAGCTGGTCTGAAACAGAGGCAACAAAACGCTCATCATCATCGCTCTCAACGCCTCGCAGGTGGTGATTTGCATGTGCCACAACGCATACGATCTCAGTTTTCTCTCGGAGTTTATCAAGCGTGTGGAGTAGGCATATACTATCAGCCCCACCGCTAACCGCAACTACAACTGGTAACCCACAACATCCTAGCCTTTCAAGGTCCTTTAACACCAACGATAGGAATTCTTCTTGCGTCATACTACGGGTGCTACAAGCTCATCTAGTTCGTCGGCAAATCGCAGCATGCGTTCTTCTACTTCAGAATACGAATCGAATCGAACAACATCTTGTCTACATAGCGAGTTATTGGGGAGCCCCTTTAGATAGCCGCCGTAGTGCTTACGAAACTCATGAACGGCTCTGCGCGTTGACTTGTAATCAAGTTCTAATCGAAGATGTTCGAGACACGTTTGAATGCGTTCTCGAGCAGAAATCGGTGTATACGAACCTGTGGCCATGTACTCTTTAGCGTGGGCAAACACAAATGGATGGCCGATGGCCGCTCGGCCGATCATTACCGCGTCTGCACCTGTTGTTTCGAAAGCGCGTTTAACATCTTCTGGCGTTTTGATATCGCCATTGACGATTACAGGAAACGCTACAACCTCTTTTATCTTCGGTATCCATGTCCAATCTGCCTCTCCGTCGTGCCCCATATCTCGTGTGCGACAATGCACTGTGAGGGCTGCAGCTCCTGTGTCTTCGATCATTCGCGCAACATCAAGTATCACGATTTCGTCACGCGCCCACCCAAGTCGAGTCTTAACCGTAACTGGGATATCTACCGCATCAACGATTGCTCTAGTAAGGCGCTGCATCTGCGCGGGGTCTTTCAACAGGGCCGCACCAGCATTGCGAACCACGACATTTTTTACCCAACAGCCAAAGTTGATATCGATAAAATCGGGTCCAGCTTCCGCCGCCCGCTTTGCCGCCTCTACCATTACGGCCTCGTCCCCGCCAAAAATCTGAACTGCTACAGGGCGTTCCTCCTCTGCAAGCCGCAACTTCTCCATTGATCTGCGAGCGTCCCTAACAAGGCCGTCACTTGAAATGAACTCCGTATACACGATATCTGCCCCATATCGCTTACAGATCAAGCGGAAGGGAAGGTCGGTAACGTCCTCCATCGGGGCTAGGAGTATACCTTTGTCAACATTGATTGGGCCGATTTTCATTGTGCAAAACTACATTCGGGAAGGGGCTCAGAAGCCCTAAATCCACGAAAAATCACGTATTCGCTCGCAAACCCTTGCAAACATTGAAACTTCTGACGATGTTGGAGGCTGATTTGGTAGCGAAACGAGAATCGAGAGAAGGAAAAATATTTACTTGTTTTGTCCAAAGCTCATCTGTTCGTATACTCGCACAGGGTGAAGAATGGAAATTAGCATTCCGTAACACGAATGCTTGCCGTTTAGCCATGTTTTAATCTTGAAATTCTACATACTCTTACTCATCTAGGGAATTGGTCATGCGCAAACTGTGCCTTCTTGCGGCATTCGCCGCTTTTGCTGTACAGGTAATGACAGCAGGTGGCGAACGCCCTCTTGCTGTTGAGCCTGGTATCGACACGATGCCGCCTGTTGTAAGCTCACAGTCGCTTCCTTGCGGCGTGCGAGAGCTCACGGCAACGGAAACTCGGAATATTCCGGACCCACCAAGGGCTACGCCTAACGAGCGTGACCAAGTTGAGCGTGGAATCCAGCAGATCCGTCTTGCTTTGGACCCAGCATCATCGAACGTTAGCCTTACACTTGTCAATCCAACGGCGTTCCCTAATAATCCAAAGGTTACAACTGCAACTTTTCGAGTTGCACTCGTTGACGCGTCAAAGGCTGGTAGTGCTGTTGTTGAAGTCCGCGACTGGGCAAATATGATCACACGTACGGTTGTGAGCATTGCAGCTGCAACGCCATCTGCGTCGGCGTCAGCGATCAACGTTGGTCTTATCAAAGTTGGCCAAGTTGGTCAGGGAACGGTAACCATCACCAATAACACTGATGGCCCTATGACGCTTACATCGATCACACTTGCTAATGGTCAGCGTTTCGCGATCACGGCCGGTGGAACAACTCCGGTAAATCTTCCAGTTGGCGGAACACAGACGGTTGCCTTCAGCTATACTCCGGTGATTGGCTCAGAAGCCGGCGACGCCGATAACCTACGTGTTGAAACAGCTTGCGGTAACGTTACAGTTGCTCTTTCAGGCACTGGTGGAGTTTCGCGCATCCTCACAGCAACGAATACTCTTTCGTTCAATATCGATGCAACAAACAAGCCTAAGGATTGTGAAGCAACCGAAGGAATGCTTAAGATTGCCAACACTGGTAATGTGGATATGGTAGTATCAGGAATCACTTCGAGCAATCCAAAGTTCACCATTTCTAGTCCTACAGTTCCAGCACTTCCGATCACAATCGCCCCTGCCACATCTGTGGACGTAGCAACGATCTGCTTTGAAGATCAGGCAATGTCAACCGAAACAGGGACTCTCACGATTGCAACAGACGCAACAGACAACTCAGATAACACGGTTAGCCTAAACGGAAATTCAACGGTATCGGTTGAAGACGAGATTGGCGCAACTGCACGCGTTTGGTTTGATGCTGCAAACGATCAGATCGTTTTCTCGACAGTTGTTGCTAATACACCAGTAACGATTCATGATATTAGTGGCCGCGTAATCGCTGCATCAACAGTTTCTGATGCCGGTTCATTCCGTGTTTCAACTGCATCATGGAATAACGGCATTGTAATGATCACGTATTCGGACGCAAATGGTCAGCGTACACGTTCGCTTTCAATCGTTCGTTAATCTTCCTTAGATTCAAATTCCCGAAGGGGCTGGCTTATGCCAGCCCCTTTTTTTATGTGCATCTGAAAGCGTAGGAAGTAGCCCGCGCTTGCGATTACCAGGCCGGCAAGGTAACCCACCCAAACGCCGGGTGCGCCCATATTCCAGGTGAAGGCACAGAGAAAACCAACGGGCATCGCTATGAGTGTATACGACGCAAAGGAAATGATTGTAGGAACCCTTGTGTCATTGATGCCGCGAAGAAGCCCCATTCCAACAGTTTGCATCCCGTCGAACAACTGAAACGCAGCGGCAAACAGGAGTAGTTGGGATGCTAGGTCAATCACGCCTAGGTCCGACACATAGAGAGTAGGCAGCCAGTTTCTGAGTACAACAAATCCAACGAGCGTTAGTACTTCATAAGTTAGTACCATGGTAATCGCTGTAGAAGCCGCACGCTTCAACCCAGCGAGGTCCTTACGGCCATGTGCAGAAGCAATACGAATGGTGGCCGCAGAACTAAGGCCCAGCGCAATCATGAACGTAATGGAGGCCAGGTTAATAGCAACTTGGTGTGCAGCCAACGGAATAGTCCCCATCCATCCAATCATTATGGCACCTGCTGCAAATGCTAGGACCTCAAGTGTGATCTGAAGTCCAATTGATGCGCCAGAAGTCCACAGGTGCCAACGCTGTGCGGCCGACGCCACCATCTTCCTATGTAGTCGCAAGGGGTTAAAATAGTCTAGTCGCTTCCATGCCCACCAGGCAAACCCAACCGAGGCCACTCGTGAAAGAAACGTGGCAAAACCAGCCCCCTCTGCACCCATTTCGGGCATGCCCCAATGTCCCCAAATGAACAGCCAGTTGAAGAAGACGTTTATCACATTAGCCGCAAGGGCAATAAGCATCGGCAATCTAGTGTTACCCATTGCCTCGGTGGTCTGCTTGAAGGCACCAAATCCAAGACGAAACAGAAAGGATACCACGAGCCAGCGGAAGTAGGGAATCGCCAGCTCTGTAACGTCCGCCGGCGCTCCAAGAACACTCAGGAAGGGGCTTATGGCTAGTAGGAGGAGGACAAGGATGGATGCTACGAGGAGCGAGATTCGTGTTCCTGTTCTGGCCACGCCGGCTGCGGTAGCACTATCACCGCGGGCCCAAGCCGATGCTAGGGCAGGCGTTAGAGCCACGGAGAAACCAATACCGAAGAGCATCACGATCATCGAAGAGGAGCCTGCTAGGGTTACGGCAGCTAGCTGCGTGGCGCCTAGTGTGCCTACCATGATGCTGTCCGCCGCAAGCGTCAGCATGTCGCTCACATGCGATGCGGCCACCGGCAAGGCCAAGGAAAGCGTCTGTCTAAATTCTTGGAATCGTGTCATAGTGGAAACAAGAAACAAAAAAACGAGATGGCGACGTTGTAACTTTGCTTGAATCGCATTTCCTTACGCATCCCTCTCCCATGGCGATCTTCCGGATCTTCTCGAATGACGTTGGTATCGATCTAGGTACCGCGAACACACTTATTTGGCAAAAAGGCAAGGGCATCGTGCTTAACGAGCCCTCGATTGTTGCCTTTGATCGAACGTCTAAAAATATCATTGCTATCGGACATGAGGCCGAGAAGATGGTAGGTAAGACGCATCGTGATATCAAAACTATTCGCCCTCTCAAGGATGGTGTAATAGCAGACTTTGAGATAGCTGAGGGAATGCTGCGAGCATTTATTCAGAAAACCTCAACGTCTATCGCACAAGCTAAGCGCATGGTAATCTGTGTGCCTTCAGGAATTACTGAAGTTGAGAAACGGGCTGTGAGAGATTCGGCTGAACATGCAGGTGCTAAACAAGTCCATCTTATTGCCGAACCAATGGCTGCAGCAATTGGTGTGGGTCTTGATGTACATGAACCGATGGGCAACATGATTGTTGATATCGGTGGCGGTACAACTGAGATTGCTGTGATCGCGTTGTCTGGAATTGTTGTAGATGAATCCATTCGTATTGCAGGTGACGAGTTAACTGTTGCCATTGTGAATTGGTTCAAACGCCAGCACAACATATTGATTGGCGATCGCACGGCTGAGATCATTAAGGTAAATGTTGGATCAGCTTGGCCCCTTGCTGAAGAACTCGAAATCGAGGTTAAGGGACGAGATATGGTTACCGGTACACCTAAGAGCTCAATCGTATCAAGTGAAGAAATCAGAGAAGCACTTAATGAGAATGTCTCCACGATTATTGAGGCCGTGCTGACGTTGTTGGAAAAAACGCCTCCTGAGTTATCGGCCGATATTTTTGACAGGGGGATCATTCTCTCCGGTGGTGGTGCTTTGTTAAAGGGGCTTGATGAGCGCCTCCGCAGAGAAACATCGTTGCCCGTTCATGTGGCAGATGATCCACTCACGGCCGTAGTGCGTGGCACTGGAAGAGTACTAGAGGACCTCGACGCTTATTCGTCCGTCCTCATCAAGTCCAAGCGATACTAATGCGTCGATTTATCGACTTCGTTGTTCGATTCAAGAACTACATCACGCTTTGTGCGCTGGTGGTGATGTCCTTCTCTTTCATGAATGTTGGCAACCTCTCCCAACTCGGTGGGTTCCGTGCTGTTATTGTTGGCTCGATAGGCTGGATGCAGTCCGTGTTCGCTTGGATACCGAACCCAGTTGCGTTGAAGAGTGAAAATCTCGCCTTACGCGAATTGAATTTACAGTTGTCCGTTGAGGCTGCTCGGTCCCGACAGTCGACGGTAGAAAACAATACGTTGAGGAAGATGCTCGACCTTCCATCGTATACGGATTATCGGTTGATTGCGGCAGACGTGATCGGAAAGACAACAACGCAGCTTCGCAATTATGCTACAATTAACAAAGGGGTTGAGGACGGCGTTCAAGAAGGAATGTGTTGCATCACGGACGCTGGTCTGGTTGGTATCATCATTGGTACTTCACCACACTATGCAGTTCTCCAGCTCTTGCTCAATCGTGATACCAGAGTAAGTGCAAAGGTGCAAAGAACGCGCGTTGACGGAATTATACAATGGGAAGGCGAAACATTCCTTGTGCTCAAGGATGTATCACGCTCTTTCGATGTACAAGCAGGGGACGACATCATCACGTCTTCGTATAGTGCACGTTATCCAGCCAATGTGGTGATTGGACGCGTGACGCAAGTTACCGATGAAGCCAATTCACTCTTTCGGAGAGTTGTTGTAGAACCAGCGGTAAATTTTGCTACTCTAGAGCAGCTCTTTGTGGTAGATGCAAAACCAAATGTAGAACGCACCGACAATGAACGTCGCGTAGACGAGCGCCTTCATCAACGAACTTCACCGTAACGAATCATGGCCCTCCAATTCGATCTGCATCGTTCTCAGTTCGTAACCAATCCGGTATTACGCTTCTTGGCCTATGCCGTTATTGCACTCTTGTTGAATGTAGTGCACCTGGTTTTTTTGCGTTTTGTTGCTGTTAGCTCGGTAACTCCAGACCTGCTCCTCATCCTAACGGTATGGATTGCCATTGTTGAAGGCCAGTTCACAGGGATGATTGCAGGGTTCCTTTGTGGTTTGCTGTTCGATGTGGTGTCTGAGGACGTTCTGGGGTCAAATGCCCTTGCGAAGACGGCAGCGGGGTTCGTGGCAGGTTTCTTCTGGCGGGATTCGTATGCCTTGCAAACCCTAGGCAGCTACCGTTTTCTACTTGTGGTGGCTCTTGCGGGCGGCATCCACAACGTATTGTACTACTTCTTTTACGTTCGGCCGATGCAGATTTCCTTTGCTATGTTTTTTCTCAAATATGGGGTGGCAACTACACTCTATACCACGGTGGCAGCCGTATTTCCTATGCTGTATGTTAACAGGCGTAAGGATCAGTAAGGGATTTGTGGATAACTCCGAGCCCCGAGAGACGACTGGCTGTCGCAAATTGGGCGGTTCTTGTGGAATTCATTTCGGATAATAAATAAATGTATCTCTCGAAACTAGAGATGGTGGGCTTCAAAAGTTTCGGTCTCAAGACCGATATGGAGTTCACCGATGGCGTTACAGCTATCGTTGGGCCTAATGGGTGCGGAAAGACAAACGTTGTTGACGCCATAAGATGGGTATTGGGCGAACAGAAAACGTCTATGCTTCGTGCCGATTCTATGGACCAGGTAATTTTTAACGGTTCCAAGGCTCGTAAGCCCCTTGGTATGGCCGAAGTCTCTCTCACGATTGAAAACAACAAGCAGATCCTTCCAACTGAGTACTCTCAGGTTGTGATCACGCGTCGTTTGTTTCGAAACGGTGAGAGTCAATACCTGCTGAACAAAACTCAGTGCCGTCTTCGCGATATTGTTGATCTCTTTATGGATACGGGTATGGGCTCCGATGCCTATTCTGTTATCGAGTTAAAGATGATTGAAACAATCTTGAGCGATAAGGCAGATGAACGCAGACACCTTTTTGAAGAAGCTGCTGGAGTTACGAAATACAAGGCGCGCAGGCGTGAGGCCCAGAGAAAACTTGATGCAGCACAACGAGACATTGCACGTGTGCAGGACATTGTGCGTGAGGTTCAGAAGACCGTTAACTCTCTTGGACGGCAAGCTGAAAAGGCAAGGCAACATCAGGAACTTTCAAGTCGGTTGCGTGAACTCGATCGGATTCTTTTTGCTTTTGAATATGCAGAAGAATATGTTGCTCTAACGCAATTGCTTGAAAAAATCACGGGTATACGGCAGCGCAGAGAAATCTCTGAAGGGGCACGTAATTCCGCCGAGCAGATGGTTGGCACAACAGAGCAGATACATCAACTCACGGAGCTAGAACTTCGTACGGCTCTCACAGAAGAGAGCAACGTTCGCACGTCACTAAGTGAAGTTCAACAACGCATATCACTTGTTGACGAGCGCACGGGATCTGCCCAGCGTGCTCTTGAGCGTCTCGACCGCGAGCAGAACGAGTCCCAAACACAGCAGAGTTCCACGTCTGATGAATTGCAATCTGTTCGAGGGCGTATTGTTACGCTACAAACAGAAGCTGAAATCGCGCAAAAGGATCTCGAAACCCAACGTGCTATCGCTAATGAAGCACAGGCCTCACTCATGGGGCTTCGTGATGCGTTAAATATTCAGCGAGAGGGAATTGCAGCAGTACGGCACACCTTGAACGAACAACGAAGTTACGCCGATAGATTTCGTATCCAAGGTGAAGCTCAACAACGAAGACTTTTGGAAAACGAAACACAGCAACACACCACTGCAGATAGGCTTCGCTTAGTAGAGGAGCAAATTGTTCGTGAAAGTGCAGATTTGCCAGCACTCGACCAACAGCTTACAGAATCAGAGCAACGTCTGCATGCAGCCGAGTCTCGTCAGCACACACTGCAAGCTGAACAAGAAGGTTTGCAACGAGAATCCGAAGAGCTCCGATCGAAACTTGGACATAGCTCGGCATCGCTTGAATTCCTTGTTGGGTTGGTAGATAACACCGAGAGCAGCAAGTTCTTGCTTACGTCTCCTGAGTGGACGCCTTCGGGTGAAAAACTCACATTGGCGGAGGTGATTAACACGAGTGAAGAATATCGCGTTGCTATTGAGGCAGCGTTGGGTGATGCAGCTCGATATTTTGTTGTAGCTCATCGGTCTGAAGCACAACAAGCGATTGGTGCGTTGTCAAAGAATGGCGTAGGTAAAGCTACATTCCTCTGTCGTGATGCAATTCCGTCAATTGGTGAACCGCCAGCCATTGGAAATACCAACGGAGTACTTGGATGGGCATCGGAATTGGTGCAAACGGACGACCAGTTGCGTGGAGCCGTTCGTGGGCTGTTAGGGCATATCGTTGTTGTACGAACAATGGATGATGCCTGGCAGGCCATTGCATCTACACCGGCCTCATCTGCAGTAACACTGTCTGGAGAATTCGTACATCGCGCTGGTGCTGTTCGAGGGGGCTCAACATCGCGGACTGAAGGTGTTCGTGTAGGTAGACGTGAACGGATTGATCAGCTTCGCCAAGAAATCGAACAACTCGAGCAACGGATACAAAACGTTGATGACCGGTTACGTGCTGTGAAGAGTGAACTAGGCACGATCGATCTACGCAGGCTTGGCGATGAGGTTCGTAAAGTTGCGCTGGTTAGAAATGATCGTCAACAGCGCCTCGACTCGTTAAGAGGTAGGGTTGACGATGTAAATACACACCGTGACCAGTTGAACGAAGAATCCCTGCGTCTCCATACCGAACTATCGGGACTTCTTGGAGATGCTACTGCGGCTGAACAAGTAGTGACTGAAACAACGCAATTGGTTGTTGAACGTGAATCTGAGCTAGGTGCTGCAGTTGAAGCACTTCAACGGTCAGAAATCCATGTTGGCCAACGTGTGGCCGAAATGAGGGCTGTTGAAATTCAGGTAGTTCGTCTTAATGGTGATCTACAAACACAAACGAGTGATGAAAACCGGTTAGCAAATCAAAGTCTGACAATTGATCAACGTCGTGAACATAGGGATTCTGAACGAACGGAACTTCAACAGCAGATCGTGAACCTCAAAACAGAGCGGGAAGAGGCAGACAACTCTGCTATTACGATCGTTGCACGTTTGGCAGAAGCAAAGTCTGCTCGTGAGAGTTTAGAACTTAGCGTATCGGAACATGCAGCAACGTTTCATGCTGCAGGAGAAGATGTTCGGAGATTGAGAAAAGAAGTAGATGCGATTGTAACTGAGCTCCATGAAACAGACCTTCGGCACAGCGAAGTGCGTTTACGTATGGAGGCCCTAGTTCGCAAAGCATCGGAAGAACTGGAAGTAGAAGTCCCAGATGTTCCAACGGCTCCAGAGTCTGATGATGCTCCAGAAGAGTTGCGGACTCAGTCTCAGGATCTTCGTCGCAGACTTACGTCCATGGGCAACGTGAACTTCTTGGCTTTGGAAGAACATGAACGCGAAAACGAACGTTTCCAGTTTCTTACTCAGCAGCTCCTTGATCTTACGGATAGTGAACGAACATTGAACGAGACGATTACACAGATCAATCTGACTGCACGTGAGATGTTCACAGAGACGTTCGTTCGTATTCGGGAGAATTTCACGGTCTTGTTTAAGATGCTGTTTAGCGAAGATGATGAGGCAGATCTACAAATGATAGAGTCGGCGGACAACGATCCGCTCGAGTGCACGATTGAAATAACGGCTAAACCTCGTGGCAAACGGCCACACAGTATTGAGATGTTGTCAGGGGGCGAGAAGACCCTCACAGCTATCGCACTGCTCTTTGCTATCTATTTGGTGAAGCCTAGCCCCTTCTGTATTCTCGACGAAGTAGACGCTCCGTTGGATGATGCAAACGTGGACAGGTATCTCAAAATCATTCGGAAGTTTTCAGAAAACACTCAATTCTTGATGATTACACACAATAAGAAGACCATGGAGGCGGCTGATACACTGTATGGCGTTACTATGGAAGAGCCAGCCATCTCAAAAGTGGTGTCTGTTCAGCTTTCGGGCAAATCAGCGGCTTGATACACGTTTCACTACTGCGTACACGACTATGAACCATATCCTCATAACACTTGCACTTTGCATTTTCTCGTCAGCTATCGTAACAGCAGGAGACGAGCCAGAACCTATTGTGCTTACCCAAAGTGTGAAGGGGTCCTTTGGCAAGGTATGGAGGTCAGTTAAACGTTCGATGGATGATTTCGGATGCCCCAAGCCCCAAATCGAAAAAATCGTAGAGCCAGCAGAAGAAGGGGGGATCTATAAAGGCCAGTATGTATCAGACTACTGTGTAATGTCGCAAGGAGAAGACTCAACACGCGACGTGATCCAACGATATTCGGACGCTCCACGCATTCGGGGAGGTATCTGGGTAACATGCCGAGTTCAATACAAGATCAACGTTAAAGAAGAAGAAGGCGGAACAACAAAAATCATTCTTCGTGCTGAGATGTCGGGCTTTGAGGAGTTTATCACCGTTGCCAACCACTTTTGGCTGTCAAACGGCACTCTCGAAAAGCAAATGATGGCAGCAATTCTTGCGCACATAGAAGAAGAGCTAAAAAAAAGCAATGAGTAACTCTTAGTTGCTGGTTACTTCGTATTCCGCAACTTTGATATCGAATTCAGCCCCAGGTGTATACATCTCTGACGTCTCTGGGCTTAGTGCCTCGGTAACACGCACGGTTGCCCAGCAGCCGCCGTGAAATTTCACTACTGACGCGCAATAGAGGGGCTTGCCCCGCAGTGACACATTGTAGGTGTTGCCAACTACAAATTCTTCTTTTGCTACCTTGTCGTGAATGGGCTTCATGTTTATGTACTCAATATGGAAATTTCTTTGTGAAGTAGGCGAGCAATGTTCTGCGAATACGTTTCGGGTACTCGGATTATTGCGGTTCGCATTTCCGAGTTTGATGAAACGTCACAGAGTGGAATATCTTGTACGTCCGTCAGAACGCGAGAGATTGCATTGAGCCATGAAGGAACGTTTACACAAACGGTTGAGATTGAGCAATGGGACTCAGAGGTTTGAACGATTACGATTGGCCTGCTTGAGCCTGGTTTCCCGTCGATAATAGTACACTCTCCGTCGGGCTTAAGAGCAGATGCAATCCTGATAGGAATGCCTGCTAGTTCTGCGGGTTCAATCATTGTTGGGTACAACAATTTTAGGCCCTCGTGTGCGGCTGTTCGTGCTTCATGATACGAAAGGTGCGGCCTTGGAGCAGTTGCGTCCATCAAATGTGGGTCCGCACTTCGCACGCCCTCTACATCCGTCCAGATCACAACCTCCCGTGCATCAATCAACGATGCGAGAAACGTAGCAGTAAGATTTGAAGACTCCTTACCCATAGTAGTTGTAGCACCATCTTCGGAACGCCCCACAAATCCTTGAACCAAAACAATGGAATGAGATTCGAGTGCAGGTAACAGGGTGTGCATTACGCGAATTGATGATTTGTCGGAAAGGGGGCGGGCAGCCCCATGATCATCTGTTGTAACGATGAGATTTTGCGCGTCAACACTTGTGACATCAAGACCTGAGTCAGCTAATACATGACGGGCAATGTGTAGGGCAAGAAACTCACCGTACGCCAAAATCCGATCAAGTGTTTTTGCAGTCAACTGCCTAGTTGTAGATATGCCCTCTAGAAGCATATGCAGCAAGCCCCTTGTTTCATGCAGAAGAGCCTCTATAGCCGTTCTGGATGTTGCATCTGGCAGGAGAGCTCGAACAAGAGTTATGTGGTCTGAAATCAGATGGTCTAGCCGTTCAGAAGATTCTGCCAATAAACCCCTTTGTGCCATTCGGGCCGCAAATTCAAGGTCACGAGTGGCGGTGGCAAATGCAGAGATCACCACCAAAACGGGTCCGGAGGCGTTCAATCCTAGGATTCTAGCCATTCGGCGGAATCCGTCGGGCTCTCGGAGGACTGCTCCTCCAAATTTCATCACGATCATACGCAAAGTTAGCACCTACCAAGTGACCAGCGTACAAGCACTTGCACAGAATCTTTACCTGCCGTATATTTGAAGTTCCCGCCCAAACGATCTACCACTAGCGGTCCAACGAGGACGATATGGCAAAGCAGCAAACATTCGGTGATAAGACGAAGAAAAAGGTTGGCGATACAAAGATCTCCGTGAAAGTCATCAAGGCTTTCCGTTCAGAGAAGGGCACCATCAAGTACATGGAGCGTTTCGTGAAGGTCGATGACGTCGGTCAAATTGAAAAGATGGATTTCACGAGGTAATTAGATGAAGAAGGGCATTCACCCCGCATACAGGACCATCGACATTGTAATGACCGATGGATCTATATACAAGACACGTTCGTGCTATAAGGGCGATCGTATGGTTCTTGAAATTGATTCAAAATCACATCCATTCTATACTGGCAAGCAGATGCTTGTTGATACAGCTGGGCGTGTAGACCGCTTCAAGAAGCGGCTTGAGAAGACCCAAGCAGTACGTGATGCTAAGGGACAAGGAAAGTAAACAGGAGATATAACGTGGCAATGCCAACCGGACCAAACCCGAACACAATCAACTCGCCATTTCGCCAAAAGCGGAATCAACCGAAAAAGCGCACCAACCCGCTCAAGAAGTCAAGAATGATTGACTACCTTGATCCGAAGTTCTTGGGTCGCTTTACCAATGACCAAGGCAAGATCCTTCCCCGCCGAATCACTGGCGTTACGGCTCTTCAACAACGTCGCCTATGTAGCGCAATCAAGTATGCACGCCATCTTGCGTTGCTACCGTTTGTTGCACAAGACACACGTTAAGAATCGCGCTACAATTGAACTTTGCAAAAGGCCTTGAGTAATCAAGGCCTTTTTGCATTGTTACGTGCGGTGTAGGTAGATCGTTTATAACCACGGTTGGAATTATCCTTGGTGGCATTCCTGTAAAATCCCACGCCCATTGTTTGTGATGGTACACACAAACGAATAGGATGCTCGCACACCTACCATGAAGACGCAGGAACTTGACCGTTGGAAGGCTTCATTGATGACGCCAAACCGAAGTTGCTGGATGGAATGAATTCCAGGATTGCCAATATTCAGAGGATGAAGGCAGAACGTTATGAGATGTGACAGAGTCTCGGTGTACGATCACAGCAGATGAGTAGGTTGTAGGCCTATAAAATGCGATGATTGTTGACCCAATAGTATCTACGATGATGGAGCGATGTTCTTGATCTACTAGCCAATACATGGGATAAGCGCATGATTGTCCTGCTACGTTAACGCCGATGATGATTGATCGTTTTCCCAGAGCCTGTGTTGTGTCTCCCTTGCGCATTGCGTAGCCCCTTGCCCACTCATATCGCTCGCCAGTTGCAGCATCAGGACTGAACACAGAAATGGACCTTTCAGCCCGTTGTTGCATCATTTCTGCGCCGGTAGCCTGGAGGAATGCAACGTCCGTCATCACCTTGCCCGAACGTTTTCCTACAACACATTCTCCTGCAGCCTGATACCACCAACTTCCTGTGCTACTATCTTCGAAAATGGCATTGAAGTGATTGGCACCAACAAGGCGGAATGTTTCATGAACCCCATCGACTATTGGAGAGTACACACGCCCGGTGTGACACATTGTGCAATACGTAATAAGAACAGGTGTTCCGCCAACCGTGTCGTGAATCTTATGATGATGAGCAACAAGATCAATAGGGTAGCCAGCGGTTTGGCCATGAAGCGTAACCCAGATATATGCTTTTGTATCACCTACGAGAAGGGTAGAGTCAATCGTGGTGCGCCGAACAACTGATGGTTCGTTGAACATTACCTCTGCAGATGCCTCAGTGCGCGAAAGATAGTGGACACCACATGTTAGAATCAACAACAGAAAAACGAGGGAGCGCCACCACCAACCTGAGTTTCTCCATGATGCCCATAGCCCGTAGGCCATGAGCATGGCGCCGCCAAGTATCAACAGGTATTGAGCTTGGTAGACGTAGTATGAAAAAGAGATAGAGTCCCACTCTTGCATTGCAGGAACGATTGGCATTAGGGTAAGTCCAAGAGCCAGAGCTGGGAAGATGGCCAACAGCAATCCGAGAAGAAAGATGAACTTTGGATGTTGCTTCACGTTCAGAGATTTCCTTATTAATCGCTCAATGTTGCATGGTAAGAAACATAAGTCGCTTAATTAGCGAGATCTTCGTCTATTGCGAACGTAGTCAACAAACATATCCTTGCCAAGGCCGTCGAGGGCTGTGTAGAAAGCCCTTCCGCGGTTTGCCTTCGTTAGGTTCTCGATGAATTGAACAAGGAACGGGTCCTGCGCAATCATGAATGTAGCGATGGTAATACCGTCACGTCGGCATGCTACTGCTTCGTCGAGCGTCTTGTTCACGATCATTTCGTCAAGACCCCACGAGTTTTTATAGAGGGATCCATTCTCAAGCGTTAGCGCAGATGGCTTTCCATCTGTAATCATAAATATCTGTTTGTTCACGGCGCGTGATTTACGAAGGAGCTGGCGTGAGAGGCGTAACCCATCACGTGTATTGGTGTGGAACGGCCCCACCGTTAAGTACGGTAGGTCTCGTACAGATACTCTTCGGGCCTCATCACCAAACACAACAACATCGAGTGAGTCCTTTGGAAATTTCGACTGAATTAATTCGGACAGTGCAATCGCAACTTGTTTGGCAGGTGTAATTCGATCTTCACCGTACAAGATCATGGAATGCGATATGTCAATCATCACTACTGTGGCACAACGCGTTTGTATCTCAGTTTCATAAACCCGAATATCATCCTCACGCAGATTTTCTCCCTCGATATCTCCTGTGCGCTTGAAGAGGTTAGACATCGTTTGGGTAACGTCAATATTGGCTACTTGGTCTCCGAACGAGAAATTCCTCGTGTCTGCCGTACGCTCTACTCCAGAGCCCGAAAATGGGGCATCGTGGTTTCCGAGATCTGCCTTCTTCAGTGACCGGAAAATTTCATCAAGGGCATCAGTCCTCATTCTACGATCACTTTTCGAGGTTGGCTTTAGGACGCCGTTTGCGTCTCGTTCGAGGAACCCATCAGCCTGTAGGCGCTTAACGAAGTCGTCCATAGACATGGACTCAAGCAGATTGTACTGATCATTGAGGTCTCGGAGGATCTCCAAGGCGTGTTCTGCATCACCACTGAGCTGTAAAAGCACGTAGGAGAAGATGTTTAGCATCCGTTCGAGCTCTTGCTCGGCCGTCTTTGAGGTTTCTGTCCAGCGAGAATACAGTATCATACACCAAGATACAGCCGGAGAAGATGGATTTTGTATTACTTGGGCTTTGTCATTATTTAGTAACCACCTATATTTGTGGCTCTCTCAATGGGGCGTCGCCAAGTGGTAAGGCAGCGGTTTTTGGTACCGCCATTCGTAGGTTCGATCCCTGCCGCCCCAGCATTCAAAGAAAAGATCACAAGCCGGAAAAAACGTGGATTACGAGATTAAGATCGTCGCCGGCAGATCGAACCCAGACATAGCGCAGAAGATCGCCCACGCGACCCACCGCGAATTGTCTGAGGTGACGATCCGCAATTTTAGTGATGGTGAAATCTGGGTCAAATACGAAGAGAATGTTCGTGGTGTAGATCTCTACATTGTACAATCAACATTTGCCCCTTCGGACAATCTGCTTGAATTGTTGATGTTGATTGATGCGGCTAAAAGGGCAAGTGCTCGGCGCATCACGGCAGTAATACCGTACTTTGGATATGCACGTCAGGATAGGAAAGACCAGCCGCGAGTTGCAATTACTGCCAAACTTGTAGCCAATCTCCTTGTCCAAGCTGGTGCAAATCGGGTGGTTACAATGGATCTGCATACGCCGCAGCTCCAGGGATTTTTTGACATTCCACTAGACCACCTCTATGCATCAACGGCTACGGTGGGAATCCTGCAGTCGCTTGGCTTGAGTAATCTTGCTGTGGCTGCTCCCGACGTTGGCGGTGTGAAGACGGCAAGGGCATACGCGAAAATGCTTGGTGACGCAGATCTTGTTGTTGTTGATAAGAGGCGTCCGAAGCATAACGTGGCAGAAGTGATGAACATCATCGGCGAAGTTCAGGGAAAAAACATCATAATCATTGATGACCTGATAGACACCGGTAGCACGTTTGTCCAATGCGCAGAATCTTTAAAAAAAGCGGGTGCTGAGACCATTATCGGTGTTTGTACTCATCCGGTATTCTCTGGAGCGGCCGTGGAACGGATTGCTAATAGCGAGGCACTAACACGCCTCTACGTTACCGACACGATCCCTCTCGTTGCTAAGAATCCAAAGATCGAAGTCATCAGTGTTGCTGGGTTGTTTGCAGAAGCGATCATCCGGACGCACGAGAATCAATCCATCAGCTCTCTGTTTGAAAAGGTAGTAAGCTGATTTTACGTCGAACAATCATCTGTTAGGTATACTATGAGCCAGATCGTCCTTCAAGCTGAACCCCGCACGCCGGGACAGACCGCATCTAAAGTTTTGCGCCGCAATGACCGTGTCCCCGGCGTGTATTACGCAAATGGACAAGATCCAATCCACTTCTCGGTACAAAAGCTTGCACTACGCCCGGTGGTGTACACCGCGGAAGCCAAGACCGTGCGTCTCGAAGTTGCGGGTAAGGGGCTCACATGTATCTTAAAGGATGTGACGTTTCACCCTGTAACCGATAAGATCTTGCACTTTGACCTTCTTGGTGTTGCGGCTGGTCAGAAGATTGCAGTGGAGATTCCTCTCCACATCATTGGTCAGTCCGTTGGTGTTCGTGATGGTGGTAGCCTTGAGCAGGTGCTCCATAAGGCACACGTTATGGTTGACCCAACAACGATGCCTGAGCACATCGATATTGATGTTACGAACCTCGCCAAGGGTTCGGCTATCGTTATACGCGATCTCAATATCGCGGGTGTTGAGTTTACAGGACGCCAAGATGCGGTGATTGTGGCTTGCCATGCACCTAAGGTAGCTGCTGAAGAGCCGGGAGACGCTGTTAAGAAATGAGTTGGGTTGCCTTCAGGCAACATATAACTAGCATACGGAATACAACAAAAGGCCTCTCGGAAACGAGAGGCCTTTTGTTGTTCTAGGTTGACAAAAGTCATAGTTGGAGTTACTGGAACCTTCGAGTTTTGCACACAGTAGATAAACAACATTGTCAACTACAACTTTGAAAGCCGTGATGAAATCTCTTGCACTGGTACTCGCCCTCATTGTGGCACTTGGAGCTACATCCGTGGCCAAGGCTGATAAATATGACGACAAGGCAACATTGATGAAGGTGGAGGGGACGTCTACGCTGCACGACTGGGACTGCCCAGTCAATTCGGTAAAGGCTAAAGGAGACCTAACAATCAACAATGGAGAGCTCCAGTCTGTAAATGCTATGTGGGTTCAAGCCGATGTAAAGTCCATCAAATCGGAAAAAGGCGAGGACATGGAGGAGAAGATTTATGATGCCTTAAAGGCCGAAGAGAATCCGAAGATCACATTTAGTATGATTTCCATGAAGTCGATTAAGAAACAGGGTTCAGAATATTTGGTCGAAACAGATGGGAATATGACAATTGCAGGTGCTACGAAGAAGATTGACCTACTTGTGAAAGGCGCGATTCAGCCAAACGGCGACGTAATCTTCACCGGTTCAACAAAGATCATCATGACTCAGTATGGTATGGAAAGACCAAGCGCGATGCTTGGCATGATTAAGTGCGGAGATGCCATCGTGGTGTCCTTTACACTTACACTGAAGAAATCTTAGCGTATTGTCTGAACCTATTGATCGTTTAACCATTTTTCTTTTCTCGAGGGCTTGACGTGAAAACAAAACAATTACTTCTAACGGTAGTCTTGGTATTGACCACTACGTCGATGGCGATGGCGCAGCTTCAGGCGCCAGTTCAATATTGGCGACCGTATGATCGCAGCGGACTGAATGTATTCGAGACCACAAAGGACTCAGGAGCTGCCTTTAACGGACTTGGAGTACGCATAGGCGGTGGATTTACTCAGGGCTATCAGATGCTTAGCCATGAAAACTACATCACAGGCACTGATGGCAAACTGAAGGCAACAAGACCTGATGGATCGGCATTAACACGCGTCGACTCGGCCAATCAGCTTTACAAGATTGGGTCTGGTTTTAACAACGCTTCTGCCAACTTGTTCATCGACGCTCAGCTTGCTCGTGGTGTGCGTTTAAACTTAGCTCTTTATCTATCATCACGTCACCACCAAGAAACGTGGGTTAAGGGGGGCTATATACAATTCGACGAGTTGGGTTTCTTGGGAAGCCCCTTCCTCGACGACATCATGAAATATCTGACAATCCGCCTTGGTCACATGGAAATTAATTATGGCGACCAACATTATCGTCGCTCAGATGGTGGTAATTCTCTGTACAATCCCTTCGTCGAGAACTACATTATTGATGCGTTTACAACGGAAATTGGTGCTGACGTTACCTTCCAATCGAATGGATTTTTGGGTGTTATTGGTGCAACAAATGGTGAGATCAAGGGAAACATTGTTCCTCTTGTAGATACGCTTGACAAGGCGCCGGCGTTCTATTTCAAAGCAGGTTATGACGGAAAAGTGAATGAAGATTTCCGGTACCGTTTAACAGGTTCCATGTACACGCAGGCACAATCACCTCGCAACACGTTGTTCAATGGTGACCGTACAGGTTCTAACTACTACATGGTGATGGAAAAGCAATACTCAACCTATAGTACGGTTCAGTCTTCTACCACATCGCAAGCTTGGTCTGGCCGCGTGTTCCCAAACTTCACCAATAATGTAACTGCGTTTCAGATCAACGGATTCTTACAATTTGGAGGATTGGAGTTCTTTGGAACGTATGATATGGCATCAGGTGCAAGCTCTGCAAAGGAGAGAGACATTGATACGCTAGGTAATCGCAAAATGTCTCAGATCGCTGCGGAACTTATCTACCGATTTGGCAATAGTCGCAACTTCTATGTTGGTGGCCGATACAACGCAGCCACTGTAGAAGAAGGTGCTCGCGGGCCGGGTGCATACCTTCAAACGAAGATCGATCGTATCTCCATTGCTGCTGGGTGGTACCTTCTGGACCAGGTCTTCCTAAAAGCAGAGTATATGATGCAGAACTACAAGGACTACCTACCAAACGATTATCGCAACGGGGGTAAGATCAGTGGCCTAACAATTCAGGCAGTTGTAGGATTCTAGGCCAATACCGGACCTGTGATAGAAATTATCACAGGTCCGTTCTCGGTTTTGGACTGTGAAATCTATCGCTCGATTATAAAATGACATTAACCATTGTATTGACGTTCATCGGATTGGTGCTCAGTGTAGCGGGCGTGCCTCATGAGTATAGATTCGATATCGAAAAGGGCAGCAAGCTCTATATTGAAGGTACGAGCAATATCAATTCGTTTAAGTGTAAGTGGAAAGATGTCTGGGATCCACAGATTGCCAGAATCAATGTTAGTGATGATGAACGCTCAATATGGTTCACAGCAACGGTACTGAAGATCAAAACAGAACTACTTGATTGTGACAACACGAAAATGAATCGCGACCTTTGCGAATCACTTAAGTCGGGAACGTATCCGTACATCCGTATCGAATTGCATGATGCTACTGTGGTAGACGGTACCTTTGATGATCCAAACACGTTTGTACAGATCGTGTGCAATGCGTCAATTACGATAACAAATGTTACGCGTAGAGTTACCTTAAAGGTTAAGAGTAAAAGACTTGGCCCAGGCCGTTATAGTTTTCTATCTAGCAAGGAACTACTCATGACGAACTTTGGGGTGGATCCTCCAGTTGCCTTCATGGGGCTAGTGAAGGTGAGAGATCGAATACGGATTAACTTTGAGATGACGATTGCCGGAAGCTAATAAGCAGCGATTCCTACATGCCTCGCTCAACCCAGCGGTCATCAGATCGGATGATATCAATCAGTGCATCCACAGCACCGGTAGTTGGTATGTTCCTCTGTACGATGTCTTGCCCCCTATAGAGCGTTATTCGCTCTGGGCCCGACCCAACATATCCATAATCTGCATCTGCCATTTCACCCGGTCCATTAACAATGCACCCCATGATGCCGATCTTCACACCTTTGAGATGATCTGTGTGCGAACGTATAAGTGCCGTTGTCTCCTGAAGATCAAAGAGTGTTCTACCACAGGATGGACAACTGATGTATTCGGTTTTCGTCATTCTCGTGCGCGCAGCTTGTAGGATATTAAAAGCCAGGCGGAGAGAAAGTGCGTCATGCACTTCGGAACCCGCACGCACACGTAGCATCACTCCGTCTCCATAACCATCTACAAGCAACCCACCAAGATCAGTGGAAGTGTACAACACGAGTTCTTCAGCAGAGGGGGCTTGTGATTCCCGTTCAAACACAATAGGTGTGCCGATGTCACTCAAGAGTATAACGTCGCACGCTGTTCTCATACTTGTGTAGTAGGAACGTGACGTGCTTGAAAGCAAAAGCACAGCAGTTTTGTCCGCTCTCAACTGTTCAATCAACAGTGGCGTTAGCTCACGAAGTTCACATCGAACAAAATTCATCACTGAATGGCGTTCAGTTTCATCCATGTATTGTTCAACACTCACCAGAGGCACGCAGTAGAGCTTGTCTGAATGGTCCTTCCACGTTGCAGCGTCAAGGATTTGACGTGTACCAGAGGGGGCCATAAAACTGAGCGGACTTTTGCCCATGTATAAAAATTCGGCAGCCTGATCTTTCATCGACCATTTGTCTGTTACCTCATCGTAGACGTGGCCGATAGATGTTAAGTCCTCCATCTTCTCGATAGTGCGATGCGAAAGATTGGCGATAACTCGAGGAACATTGTCTCCTCCAATGCTTGCTACGGCCTTGCTCAGTCGGCGATGGTAAGCGTATGGATCTCTCACGCATATCTCCTGGCTAAAGCAAGAGCAACTGGGATCTCAGCTTCAGGTTCTTCGGTTAGAGACACTCTAATAGTGTCGCCCAAGCCATCTTCGAGCAGAGTACCTATTCCGAGAGCGCTTTTTACGCGTCCGTCTTCACCATCTCCAGCTTCTGTTACACCAAGGTGTAGTGGATATGGTTGGAGTCCTTCATGATTGAGCCGGGACGAGAGGAGTCGGTATGCTTGAATCATCACGAGAGTATTGCTCGACTTCATTGAGAGGACAATGTTGTGATAGCCCTCGTCTTCTGCAATTCGTAGAAATTCCAGAGCAGACTCAACCATACCATGTGGATTGTCTCCGTACCGACTCATGATGCGGTCCGAGAGAGAGCCGTGATTGGTGCCGATGCGCATAGCCGTTCCATATTCCTTGCAGATCCGCACTAGGGGTAGGAATCGGTCGCGAATGCGTTCCATCTCAGATGCATACTCAACATCGGTGTATTCAATAACGTTAAACTGTTTCTTGTCAACGTAATTACCCGGGTTGATACGGACCTTCTCAACAATCCGTGCTGCTATCTCAGCTGCATTGGGTGTGTAATGTATGTCTGCTACAAGGGGCGTTGTGTAGCCCAGCGCGCGCAAACCTAGCCGTATTGCCTCAAGATTCTTGGCTTCTCGTATACTTGGGGCAGTGATTCGCACCAGTTCGCAGCCAGCATCGATCATGCGTATCGATTGTGCGATGGTTGCCTCTGTGTCCATCGTGTTCGTTGTTGTCATAGACTGAACACGAATCGGAAAGTCAGAGCCAATGCCAAGTTCACCAACCATTACAGACGCCGTCTGCCTGCGTTCATACGTGGTAAGTGAAGCACAATATGCTGGTAGGGAAACGTCGCGCGGGTTCATGTTATAACTGCCTACTCACTTCAAACAATACCCGTTTCTCTTGCTCTGTAAGACTGTGATAGCCAGCTTGAGAAATCTTGTCGAGAATCTCATCAATAGATTCTTGCGTGAGAGGATTTCCGTCTACAACAAACTTGGTAGGTGTTATGGTTTTGGGTGCAACAGGGGGCGGAGTAACGAGTGTTAATGAATCTCTCGAATGCCTCCGCGGCGGCACGTCTCGGTACTCAGCGTCTACAACCGTATCTGCACTTTCTACACGGGGCATTCCTTGACCTTCTTTGTCCACAAGCCGGAACAATGGAGCTCCAAACTTCAACAGCAGAAAGCCCCCTAATGCACCTCCGAGATGGGCAAAGTGAGCCACGCCATCACCTGATCTCATCAAGCCAGATACGAGATCAATTCCAGCATAGATAAGTACGAAATACCGAGCAGGTATAGGAAAGAAAAGCGGGAACATCATTACTGGACGTTTTGGGAAGGTTAAGCCAAATGCTAGCAGAACGCCCATTATTGAACCAGAGGCCCCAACGGTAGGACCAAGTAGGGGAGATAATAGGGGGCTAACAACTAGGTGGACAACACCAGCGGCGATGCCAGAGAGCAAATAATATGTAGCAAAGCGCTTCGTACCCCAAAGATTCTCCAGCTCCATGCCAAACATCCACAATGCTAGCATGTTAAAGAAGAGGTGGCCTAGTGAACCATGCATGAATTGGTATGACACCAGTTGCCATGGTAAGAAGCCGTTCTCAATAGGCCACAGAGCGAACCATGACATGATAGATTCTTCTAACGGCTTTCCACCAAAGGAAAGACCCATAAGAAACATTGATTGAACGAGGTAGATCGCAACGTTTGAAACGAGCAAGATCTTTATGAATGGAGGGAACATCGAATAACCGCGCCCCTGACCAAAGTTTAGTGCCATGATTTATCGGTCCAATGCAACAACACCAGGGAGGGTCTTGCCTTCGAGAAACTCGAGCGATGCTCCTCCGCCGGTAGAAACGTGAGAGACGTGCGAGGCCAGTCCGAATTGCGAGATAGCCGCCGCTGAATCGCCTCCACCAACAATCGTTACTGCCCCTTTTGTTGTAGCAAGCGCCATGGACTGGGCAATTGCCTTTGTACCGCTCTCAAAATTGGAGAACTCAAAAACGCCCATTGGGCCATTCCAAACCACAGTTCCAGCCGATTCAATCAGGTGGCTATAGATTCTTGACGTCATCGGACCGATATCCAACCCCATCCAACCATCTTCTATCGAATGTACATCAACAGTTTTACATTCGGCTTCATTGGAAAATGCAGTTGCAATTACCGTATCGATTGGTAATACGAGATTCACGTTCTTTTCTCGCGCTTGACGCAAAAGTTCACCAGCGAGCTCCACTTTGTCTTCTTCAACAAGCGATGAGCCAACATTGTAACCCTGTGCTTTAAGGAAGGTGAACATCATGCCACCACCGATGAGGATTATATCGCATTTGTTCATGAGAGAAGAGATCACGTCAATTTTTCCCGAGATCTTCGATCCACCCATCACACTTACAAGGGGGCGAGCGGGTGCGTTGAGCGCCTTACCTAGGAATGTGAGCTCCTTTTGCATCAGCATGCCAGCGCAAACCACGTGATACAGGGATGCCACGCCTGATGTGCTTGCATGGGCCCGATGTGCAGTTCCAAATGCATCGTTACAATACATATCTCCAGACAATGCTAAGGCCGCGCAGAATTCTGGATCATTTGCTTCTTCCTCGGCATAGTATCGGAGATTTTCGAGGAGCACAACGTTGCCAGGTTTTGCCGTAGCAAGCGCATGAGCAGGTATATCACCAATGCAATCATCCGCAAAGCGGACAGAAGCCCCTTCACTTGCAAGTAACTCAGTTAAGCGCTCTGCAACAGGCCGCAATGAATACTTGAGGATACGCTCACCCTTTGGTCTACCTAGGTGAGACATCAATACGGCGATGCCACCACCTCGAATGATGGCATGGATGGTAGGAAGCGACTCACGAATCCGATTATCATCAGTAATTTCTCCCAACTCGTCTTGCGGTACATTAAAATCCACACGCGTTAAAACGCGTTTGCCGTGTACGTCAAGATCCGAGATGCTTGCGATCACGCACTCACCCTCAGAAGCAGATCAACAATACGGTTGGAGTAGCCCCATTCATTGTCATACCATCCAACAACCTTAACCATAGTGCCATTTGCCATCGTGCTTAGCACATCAAAGATGCATGAGTGAGGATTGCCCACAATGTCGCTTGATACAATAGGGTCTGTGCAATACTCGAGGATTCCCCTCATAGGTCCGTCTGCAGCTGCTTTGAACGCTGCATTAATCTCATCTTTTGTTGTTGGCTTCGAAAGCACAGCTGTAAAGTCGGTAACGGAACCATCGGGTGTTGGCACGCGAAACGCCATGCCATCGAGACGGCCTTTCATTACGGGCATAACTTCAGTCACGGCCTTTGCAGCACCGGTTGAGGTAGGGATGATGTTGACAGCTGCAGCACGAGCTCGACGAAGATCCCTATGGGGTAGGTCGAGAATGTTCTGGTCGTTGGTATATGCGTGAATCGTAGTCATGTAGCCAGTTTCGATACCAAATGTGTCGTGCAATATTTTCACCATCGGTGCGAGACAGTTGGTGGTGCACGATGCATTTGATACAACGTTCATATCGGACGTTAGTTCGTGATCGTTCACACCAAGGACAATCGTGCCATCGAGCTTATCTTTTGCCGGGGCCGAGAGAACTACTTTACGCGCATGGGACAAGTGTTTTGTTAGTGCATCTTTTGTTGTGAAGACACCAGTTGATTCTACTACTGCATCGAGCCCCTTCCAAGGAAGATTCTCTATCTGACGTTCTGCCGAAATCGCAATATGTTTTCCATCAACAATGATCGACGATCCCTCGGCTTGGATGGTGCCATTATACCTACCGTGCACAGAATCATATTTCAGAAGGTGGGCAAGTGTTGTTGCGTCCGTGAGATCATTGATTCCAACGATTTCAATATCGAGTCCACGTTGTTTAATTGCTCTAAATACAAGACGACCGATGCGTCCAAACCCGTTGATGGCGATCTTAATGGCCATGATTATGCGTCCGAGTGAGAGTGAGGGAAGACAGTAGCCTCAAAAATACCACGTATGGGGCGAATCACGGATTTTTGGGTCTATTTTATTCGGTCGGGGTTCTTTATAACAAAGTCCTTCCACGCTTGGCGTTTGGACGTTGAGCCCCCGCGGGCAAGTTTGACGGGAGGACCCCCGTTGATTGCGTGGCAAATAGCCACGGCTAGGGCGTCGGTAGCATCGAAGAACTCGGGAGTTTCTTCAATTGATAATATAGCCCGTACCATTTGTTGCACCTGGTTCTTTGATGCAGCACCGCGACCGGTAACGCTGCGTTTAACCTGCATTGGTGTGTACTCGATTGGATCGTGTCCTGCTTGTGCACAGGCCAACATTGCAACACCGCGGGCATGCGAGAGTTGCACGATGGAAAGAACGTTTTTGGCATAGAAGACTTTCTCCATGGAGCACACGTTTGGATCGGTCCGCGCGATTACGGCAGCAACGCGTTCATGGATCTCTCGAAGTCTGGCAGGAAAAGATGTAGTTCTGCGCTTAACTGCCACAACACCGTATTCAACTAACGTGAGCGTGTTTCCCTCAACGTCGATAACTCCATAGCCACAGACTACCGAGCCGGGATCGATTCCCAATATTCTCACGAGTCTTGGTCCTCTTGTAGTTCAGCGTTATGAAACACGTTTTGCACATCGTCGTGATCGTCAAGCGCATCAAGCATCTTAACGAGTTTCTGCTCCACTCCGCCATCAGTGAGTTCTACCCTAGTACTTGGCTCGTAGACGATGTATTGTTCCTTTACTTCAATTCCAGCCGATACAAGGTGGTTGGTGCACGTTCCTAGAACATCAACGGCACAAAAAATCACCGCACCGTCCTCTATCATCAACATATCATCAGCACCTGCATCAAGCGCCATCTGGAGAACTGCTTCTTCTGATTGCGTTGATTCGATGCGAATCTCACCCTTACGTGTGAAACCCCAACTCACTGAATTCATTTCACCGAGACTACCGTTGAACTTTGTGAATACAGCACGTAGTTGTTGTGTTGTTCGATTGCGATGGTCAGTGGCACATACAACAATTACAGCAACACCACCAGGGCCGTACCCTTCGTAGGTAACATCCTCATAAGAGGTTCCAGCAAGTTCACCAGTGCCCCGTAGGATAGCACGCTTGATATTGTCTGCAGGCATGGACACTGCCCGTGCATTCACAATTGCCATTCGCAGGCGAGAGTTGGCATCGGGGTCGCCCCCTGCCAACCGTGCAGCAACGATGATCTCTTTAGATGCCTTGGTAAAAAGCTTGCCACGCTTTGCGTCGACAACTGCTTTGTGCCGCTTAATGTTTGCCCATTTGCTATGACCAGCCATGGGGCAAATCTACAACGTGAGCCTTGAAATCACTTCTTTGATTGGCAACGTTTGTAGTACATCAATTGCAGCAGCATACGCTCTAGCGTGCTTGAGTATTTCGGTATTTCCAACGAGGATGAATTGTTGTCTGGCGCGGGTGATAGCAACATTGAACTTTCGGTCTATACACCTACCCTCAAAATCGATCTCCGACGAGATGCTCTCGAGCTCACTAGTCGAAGAAACGGCGGTTGCGTAGATAATGACGTCGCGCTCACTCCCTTGGAAGCGCTCTACCGTGTCGACGGTTACAATCCCACGTAAGTCATCCGGAAGCGCATTGAGAATCGCATTGTTCTGCACACGAAAGGGCGTGATAATGCCGATTGTGATGTTTGACCCATATTCGGTGGACCGAGCGTGAATTTTCAACGCCAATTTCACCACGAAACCAGCTTCGAGACCAGCTTGATCGGCATCGGCAATTAGAGGGAGTACAACAGACCGGTAGGGGATGATGTCTGCCCAAGGAAGGGGCTCGGCGTTTCGTTGCCAAGGGGCAAGTGAAACGAGTTTATGATCGTAGAATTGATCTGAAACAAATCGCATAATATCATCATGCATTCTGCCTTGTTGAGTGAGCATAGCCATACATCCTTCATCACCTCTTGAATGCGCACAGCGGACTAGCCGTTCAAAAGCAGACATGCTCAATGATTGCATTTCAATTGATGTAAACTCGGGGCCATCTACCGTGAGTGATTCTAGACGTTGAGTAACAACCGCCGGGAGTTGGCAATGATCTCCAATGAGAATTGATCTACCAACCCGAGCCATTATGCCAACCATGTGCGGTTCTAAGATCTGTGATGCTTCATCAACTACTGAAGTTGAAAATGTGCCAAAATCCCATATCTCAGGCGAAGAATACAGCGACTGCACAGTAGAAACTACACACGAAGCAGAACTGATTCTATCAGCTAGTTGTTCCGACGTAAGATTTTGCCCAAGGGTTGCGATTGAAACATTTTCATGCACGCCATCACTACTGCCATGGCGTATGTGTGCAATTCCATACCTCGTTAGAGAAGCAGATATTTCATTAGCCGCACGATTTGTGTAGGCAATTGCAAGAACTCGCTCATTTGTTTTGTCCACGAGGTTTGCAACAATAGTTCGTAGCACGGCCGACGTTTTGCCTGTTCCTGGCGGGCCTTGAATGAGAAAGAGTTCTTTTGAAGCAAGTGCGCGTTCAACAATTGCTCGTTGCTCTTCTGTGAGGTCTGGCGCAACAACATGAGATGCCGAATCATGCAGGGGGCTTCTCCTACCCAACAGCAGATTTCGCTTGTCGGCAGTAGCATCAATAAACGTTCGGATAGCACTGTACAAGGAACGAACGTTGGTATCCAATACATCTTGCTCCATAATCCAACGTTTGCCTACTACATCATTGATGTTCACATGTTTGTTTCTCAAACTCACGTCAACGCGGGTTTGGGTGAGCCCCCTTAACGTTGCCTTGAATAGGGGGCCATCACAGGGAAGTGATTGCCCGTTCTTTTCAGGGTGAAGGATTACCGGATCTCCAACGCGCAAGGCGCATTCTCCAATTGCACTTTGCGCTACAAAAACAAGGTGCATTCGCGTATGATCAGACTTTTCTTCGTCGAGAAGTAAGTCTGTAACAACCGTTGTTGAGTTCTGTTTTTCAGTGAGATCTTTTCTCCATAGATCTGCGGTGGAGCGAGATGTTCCTCCACCGACGCGTACTAACCCATGTTCCGTAGCAGCAAATCCGAGCCACGCGCGCGCCACGAGTGATTCTGTCCGATCAAGCCGAGAATACGTTTCGGCCAAAACACTCTGTGCCTGTTCGTCATACGAAGAAGCACTATGCACGTCTTTTGAGCGGAGCCTACGAAGGGGCGCCCCGCTGCGCCGTGCAAGCGCGAGATCACTTGCAATAATTGCGTTGCGTGCAATGAGAAGAGGCGCCATCCAGCGAAGATATGAGTTGAGTTTACGCATGGGTTGGGTTGCATCTTGCACGTACCAAATCGTTGCATCAACTGAGGTAAGGGGCTCTGTTGCTTTGATGAGTGTAGCATATGCGGCAACCTGCGATGCATGGTCGGGCCTTACGGTTGATCCTGGTGCCGCCCTGCCGGCCTTCATCTCTACAACATGTATCTCGCTATTGGTGCGTATGATTATGTCGGCCCTGCCTTGCAGCCCAAACGTTGGCGAGATATAGTGCGGCTCAAGAACCATGTCCCCAGCGCTGAACAAATCAAGTGCAGAGTGGAGGGCCGGCATTGCCTGTGTTATGGCAGACGTGATCTGAGCTAGACTACCATCGTGCCATGCTGCAGCGAGGGAAAGTGTACGGGTAGCAAGCGATTCATGAATGATCTCTTTATCTGTTAGGCCAGGCTGCCGAACAAGAATATCAAATGCCGTATTGACTAACGTCCCCGTAAGTGCCAAACTCATCGATCCGGGAGGCCGCAATCTCTTAACAAGCACATTGACCACCGATACACCACCCGAACCAACAAGTTGTGCCGCCTCGGTTACATCCACCACGTGATCGGGTTCTAAAACCAGCCACGGCTCGGCCAGTGGCAAATCAGCACCCGTACCTGTCAGAGAAACTATTGCTACGCGCCTTCCAATCAACGATTCCGATGGGGAAAACCATGTGGATATCGTAGCGGGGTCGCGCGAAGGGGCGATGTAATGTACATCGCCGGAAGTATCTTCAATTACAAGCTGTTGCGCTGAGTGTATTACGTCAACGAGGCGTCCTGAAACGGACGAAAAGGACTGTGGAAACCCGTTCGTGTTCACAGCTCCGGCTTCAGATCCTTGATGCGAAGTTGAAGCGTCGAAGAACCATTAAAGATGTTTTCTTCGAGTGTGTAGACTACTGAAAACGGTTTGCCATGACTACAATCATTGATCTTATGACCTAGATTAAATCCAATTGCGTCGATTGCAAAGTTCCGTTGAAGCGCGCGCAGCTTTAAGTGGTTGTTTCCAACGATCTTAACACCATTAGCTGACACTACATTCTCAGTATGGAACACCGGCCGGTGATTTTGGTATCCATATGGGGCAAACATGGATAACGCCTTGTAGAATTCTGGGGTTAGCTCATTTAGTTGAAGATCTGCGTCTACAATTATTTCTGGCTTTAACATGTCATCTGTCAATGCATTTGCCGCGATTTCATCAAACCTGCGCTGTAATTCGGGTACGTTTTCTACGGACAAAGAGAGGCCGGCGGCGTGTTTATGCCCGCCGAATTCAATCAAAAGATCTTCACACTTTTTTAAAGCTGCATGAACGTCAAATTCTTTAACCGATCTAGCCGAACCTTTGGCAACGCCATCGAGCGTGGTGAGCATGATGGAAGGCACGTGGAATCGCTCAACCAGACGTGATGCCACAATACCAATCACACCAGCATGCCAATCGTGTGAATGTAGAACCAGAGACCGACCGCTAGCTGATAAAAGTTGCTCTGTGGCCTTAGCAGATGCTTCTTCAAACGTTTGCTCGTCTATAGCCCTACGTTGCCTGTTATCATGCTCGAGTTCCTGCGCAATGCGAAATGCCTTGAATTCGTCGGCCTGGATCATCATTTCTACAGCACGCTTAGGGTCGCCCAAGCGTCCAGCCGCATTAATCCGTGGTGCCAGGCCAAATATTACACTCGCGTTAGTCAGTTGCCCCAGAGGTAGTCCTGCACAATCTATGAGCCCCTTAAAACCAGGTCTTGGGTACGAATTCATGAGTTCAAGACCAAAATGGCTAAGAATGCGATTCTCGCCCATCAGGGGAGCAATATCAGCGGCAGAAGCTACGGCAACAAAGTCGAGGTACTCGTATGCCAACTCTGGTTGACCTCTTCGTTCCGCAATCGCTTGTAATAATTTGAATGCAACTCCACACGCGGCAAGGCCCTTAAATGGATATGGGCAACCTGGCTTCATAGGATCCAGAATTGCATGTGCATTGGGAATTTCTTCTGCAGCTTGGTGGTGATCACATATAATAACGTCGATGCCAAAACTGTTGGCGTGATCCACAGCTTTGGACGCCGTTACACCTACGTCTACGGTCACAATGATCGTGGAGCCAGCTTCGCGCGCTCTATCCACAGACAACGGCGTAAAGCCGAATCCTTCTTCAAGGCGACTAGGAATGTGGTAGCTGGCATTGGCACCGATCTTCTTAAGGAAGTGCAGTACCATAGCCGCGCTTGCAGTGCCGTCTACGTCATAATCGCCATGGATCCAAATGAGCTCGTGAGCATCAATAGCGCGCTCGATACGGTCAGAAGCAACCTCCATCCCATCCATAAGCCATGGTGAGTGTAGGAGGTCCAAAGACGGTTCAAAGAACCTCTGAACTGCTTCCACAGTATCTATCCCACGTCCAACCAGCACACGGGCTATTGGCATGGGCACGTTCATTTCAGCAATTATCTTCTGGACGGCATTTTCATCTTTACATTCCCGGGTGATCCACCGATAGTTCAACCTAATCCTGTTAATTTGAATTCAATCGGGGTAAAGATACAACGCGGAGTCCCGACGTGTCAACATTCATTCACACTTTGGATGCCTTGTGCCCCCCAAAATGGATCCAGATGAAGAATCGGTCAGCTACCACGGCCGCACGCGAGAGCGCATCAAGAAGTCTGCCCGTACCCGCACCAGGATCAAGCTTGGCAAGGTGATAGATCACAAAGGGTTACGGGGCATTGTAGCTACGCCCGTTGGACCACATTGGATCGTAGCAGTTGACCAGGAGTTTTGGATGTGCGCTGTTTCGGGTATCGTAGACGTGCCGCATGCCTCTACGATGATTGCCGTTGGAGACGTGGTTTGGATTGAACCCGATGGAGGCAGGACTGAACAGGGAGACCTTTCGGCGATGATCGTAAAGGTAGAACCTCGTTCCACCGTGTTATCTCGTAAAGCGGCAGGCAAGAGCCATAAAGAGCAAGTTCTAGTGGCTAATGTAGATCAACTGTGTTTGGTGATGGCCGCGGCACTTCCAAACTATAACAAGCGTCTCATAGACCGATATCTGATAGCTGCCGATAAGGGAGATCTCGTTCCCTTCATTGTCATTAATAAGTTTGATCTCATCGACGAACAGTATCACCAGGACTTTTATGATGACCTCGCCGTTTACATCGAGCAACTAGCATTACCCGTGATATTTACAAGTTCGCGAAGTGGCCTGGGATTGCACGAGTTAACAGAAAAATTAGCCGGCTGTTCTACTCTCATGGCAGGTCCGTCTGGTGTAGGGAAATCTTCGCTCATCAATAGGTTCACAGATGCACGGCAACGTGTAGGCGCAATCTCCGAGAAATATGAGAAGGGCACGCACACAACAACTGCATCACTTGTGATACCACTTCCGGGTGGTGGAATTGTTGTTGATTCTCCGGGTATTCGTGAGTTCGGAATTTTTGAATTAGACGCAGCCGAGCTGCCCTTTTACTTTGAAGAGTTTGCGGAGTTCGCAGGCAGTTGTAAATACATGCCGTGTTCGCACACACATGAACCCAACTGTGCGGTCAAGGCAGCTGTAGAGGCACGAAGAATCGATGAAGAACGATACGTTTCCTATCTGAATCTTTTGTCGGGTCTCAACGAGTAGCCCACCGGCTCGCTACGCTCCTTTTTCCTATCTTTGCTCCCCACAATAGCGGGTTCATGGAGAGGTGCGAGAGTGGTTGAATCGGGCGGTCTCGAAAACCGCTAAAGCAGCAATGCTTTCGAGGGTTCGAATCCCTCCCTCTCCTCTATGAAGGCCGGGCGAGTGCTGAAATTGGCAGACAGGCGGGTCTCAGAAGCCCGTGTTCGCAAGGACGTGTGGGTTCAAGTCCCACCTCGCCCACAATAACTACTCAGTTACTCATTTACTGAAGTACTTTTTGTAACTCCGTAACTCCGTAACTCCGTAACTATGGCACAGAACGAACCAACGATTGCTGAAGCTCACACCGCCAAGATTGCGGGCCGATTCCAAGGAGAGTTAGACAAGCTTATGGTGCATGAGGGTGCAAAGGCTAATCTTCGTAGGAGAGCAACAGAATATCAGGGAAAGCTCTTTACCAAGGACACCTCAAAGGGGCTTCTGGATCTCAGTATCCACCGGCTCTCGGTACTGCAGGATAAACTATACGCGCACAACCAGTATGGAATGCTGATTTGTCTTCAGGCGATGGATGCTGCAGGCAAAGATGGAGCTATCAAGCATATTATGTCGGGCCTTAATCCACAGGGCGTTCATGTTACGTCCTTTAAGCAACCGTCGAGCGAAGAACTAGATCATGACTTCTTATGGCGACATTACAGAGCGCTACCAGCAAGGGGGGAGATTGGAATCTTTAACCGATCTCATTACGAAAACGTCCTGATATCTAAAGTTCACCCGGAGATTGTCCTCCGAGAAAACCTGCCCGGTATTCATTCTGTCTCGGATATAACAAGGAAGTTTTGGACCGAGCGGCTTCATATGATTCGTCAGTTCGAGAACATCGTTGTTGGCAGTGGCATACTTGTGATGAAGTTCTTTCTTCATGTTTCCAAGGAAGAGCAGCAGAAACGATTGTTGTCCCGAATCGACGACCCAGCCAAGAATTGGAAATTCTCTATTACTGATGTTCAAGAACGGAAACATTGGGATACCTATCACAACGCGTACGAACTTGCGATTTCAGCAACGTCAACTGATGCTTGTCCGTGGTATATAATTCCTGCCGATGATAAATGGTACGCTCGTGTTGCGATGGCTACCATAATCCATGCACGTATGGATTCTTTGAACCTTTCCTATCCAACGATTTCAGATCAACAACGAAGTTCGTTGCTTGACGCTCGAAAGGAGCTCCTCCTTTGAATAACGTGCAATTAGCCGTACTTGCTGTTCTTCTTACTGCCCATTTCTCTGCCTCGGCAGATGCATCTCCACGCAAAGCAAAAAAAACGACCACCAAAATCAGTCCACCTACCAACCAAGCACTGCAAACGCTGGCCGTAAGCCAGCCACAGTTTGCAAAATTGGCTACGGACTCCGCCAAGCCAATCCCTAGGACAGCTCCTTCCTCAAACATCAGGGTCTCTATTCCTCCTGTTCTGGTCCCAACAACGGCAGAAGACAATTATAGGGAACAGTGGAGATTCACCACACAACGTCGAATAGGCAGATATCGGGTAATGTTACCAGTTGGAATGCAACCCGGGCGCACATATCCGTTGGTAATTCTCTTTCACGGAAATGGTAACTCCCCTTCGGTTATGCTTACTTGGGCGCGCGAACTTAAGCTAGATAGTACAATCTTTATTTGCCCAGAAGCCCCGTACATCAAGATTCCCGAAACGGTTGCTTCTGGTATGGCGCGGTATACCGCCATGGTAGACGCTATTGGTGCTGGTGATAGTGTATCGCCAGAAGCTGTATCACTTTCAGCTGACTGGTATTATGATGTTATACGAGAGGCGCAACGAACACTTCCTGTAGACTCGGTAAACAAGCCATCGCTCATTGGTTTTTCCCAGGGTGGTTTTTATAGTCACGTTGTAATGACGCGTCACCCAGATGCCTTCTCCTCGGTAGCGTCAATCAGCGCCAGTATGTACTCAGAAGGCAAAGTCTTCGAACGTTATGCAGCACTAACGTTGTATGATGTAGAAGTTCTGGTAGCCCATGGAAGGCAGGACACGGTAGTACCTTTTCAGACGGGTGAGAGCATTAAAAATGCCCTCGCGAGTGCCGGCATGATGCCAATATTTGTCCCCTTTGAGGGTGGCCATTGGCCGTCCCAAATAGCCACGGAACGGATTCGCGCTTGGCTGATCTCGCGGAGGAAGTAGCCCCCTGCGTGAGGTTTCGTAAATTGGCCACTGCCTCGGATCGCCAAATTCTCGAATTATCACAAAACGCACATGAGCTTACCAATCTCAAACTCCGCCACGATTGAACGTGTAGAGAAGCTTCGTCAAAGCAAGATCCTCCGCGAGGTCCAGGACAAGGACACGGTGGTAATGTTTGAAGACCCGCTTGAGAACGACATGATTCTCAACATGGGACCGCAGCACCCTGCAACACATGGTGTGCTACGCGTATTGTTACGCCTTGATGGTGAGACGGTTGTAAAGTGTATTCCTGAACTGGGATATCTCCACCGTGGATATGAAAAGATTGCAGAGAACAGTACGTATCACGAGTTCATTCCGCATACAGACCGGCTTGATTATATCTCGCCCCTTTCCAATAACGTGGCAATTTGTCTCGCTATTGAAAAGGCAGGAGGTATTCATGTGCCAGAACGTGCAACGTGGATTCGCATGCTCGTAAGTGAGCTTGCTCGTATCTCATCGCACCTGTTAGCAATGGGTGCAACATCTATGGATGTTGGTGCAATGACCGTGTTTCTTTGGACGTTTACAGAACGTGAAAAACAGTACGATTTGTTTGAACGAATCTGTGGTGCACGCATGACCACGAGTTATGCTCGAATTGGTGGCGTGGCAAATGATATTGCTGATGACGTGTTTCGCGACATCCGCCTATGGCTCAATCAACTTCCAGAGCGCATGTCGGAAGTTGAACGACTGGTGAATCGTAATAGAATTTTCGTTGATCGAATGGCTGGTACAGGATACATCTCTGCTGAGAAAGCCATTGATCTTGGGTTAACAGGAGCTACTCTTCGTGGGTCTGGCGTGGCGCGAGACCTCCGTAGAGATGAACCGTATATGTTCTATGATCAGATGGAGTTTGACGTTATCACGAGAAACGATGGCGATTGCTATTCGCGTTATATGGTTCGTGATCTCGAGATCTGGGAGTCGATGAAGATCTGTCATCAGTGCCTAGATAAACTCGAGTCAATGGCACGTACGCCCATACTCTCTGAAGACCAGCCCCAATCTGTCCTTTCTCGTAAGGCAAACATCTACACCAAGATGGAAGAGTTGATCAACGACTTTATGATCATCAACTTTGGTACGATGCCGCCAGTGGGGGAAACGTACACTGCCATCGAGTCTCCAAAGGGTGAGCTCGGATTCTTCATCGTAAGCGATGGTACGGGTCACCCATGGAAGATGAAGATCCGTTCTCCATCATCGTCCAATCTGCAGGCCCTCAAGTTTATGGCCGAAGGTTCAATGGTTTCAGACGTAGTTGCCATTATTGGCAGCATCGATCCTGTGATGGGCGAAGCAGATAAATAATTGCCTTCACCTGAAACCATCACCCCGGAGAGGCGTGCAAGGATCACGCACGCAATAGACCGGCGTCAGCCGACGTTGACGGTAGTATTCGAGAACGTCCAGGACCCACACAACATTAGTGCAGTAATTCGCTCATGCGATGCTGTAGGTGTGCTCGAAGCACACGGCATTTATGAAGGTCTCAACGAGTTCCCTGCTCTTGGAGAAAAATCAAGCGCGAGCGCACGCAAGTGGGTAGAGGTTCAGCTTCACAATTCAGTAGACGCGTGTTATACGCAGCTACGCCAACGGGACTTTCGGATATATACAACGCACATGTCGAGTGATGCAATTCCTTTGCACGCTCTCGACTTAACCCGGCCCGTTGCGCTAGTGTTTGGCAACGAGCACCTGGGCGTAAGCGATGAAGCTCGAACGAAGGCAGACGGCAACTTTTTGATCCCACAAGTGGGGATGATTCAATCGCTGAACATTTCTGTTGCCTGCGCGGTTACACTCTATGAAGCGTTTCGTCAGCGTACAGAAGCATCGATGTACAACGAGCCACAAATTGACGCTGCCAAACGCGATGCAATCATCAATGATTGGAGTAGTCGCTAATGCGATTAGTGAAGGTGTGAATTCTACTCGTAGAATACAGCTCGCTTAAGCTTTGCCTGTTCCGGTGTTGGATTTGGATCGATCTCAATGAAGTGTTTCTCGATCTTCTCAACCATGGCAGCCGTGCCATTCAAGTCCACTTCCTTGCCGTTGCGTTCAACTACGATCGACATTGTATCACCAACATTGGCTTCACGAAACTTGTTGATGGCCTTTTGTCCGGCTGCCGACTGAAATGCCTCAGTGATCGTGAACCCTTCAACCTTCACCAGTTTATCGCCATCAACAACCTTCATTGGGTTGAACGGATCCGATACACGCAGAATTAGTGCTGGCTTTCCATCGATCATTGAGAAGTCTCCCTTGAATCCAAAACCTGCAACTTGTGACCGCTTTTCCGCTGTATACTTCCAGCCAATTTTTGAAAACATTTCTGCCGATGGAAGCCGCTCTGTGCCCTTTACATAGGTCTCAAGATATGCACGCACCGTTGGTGAAGTTACTCGTTCGATAATGGCAAAGAGCGAGTCATCTTGAAAGGGGCGATTTGGACCGTATTCTTTCATCAATTCATAGATAACAGCGAGTAGCCCCTTCTGCCCACCAGAAGCTTCACGTATTGCTATGTCGAGGTAGAATGCATTAACAGCACCGTACGTATACACAATAGGATAATATTTCTGTCCCTCTTCAGATAACACGTCCTTGGAAAACTCTGTTAAGGAAAATTTCTTTGGTAGTCCTTCTTCTGAACGAAGCTTTCCTTGAATGGTGCGCCGGAACGCCTCTTCTTTGATCGTTGAATCATGTAACGGAGCAAGCGTCGAGAAATACTCCGTGACGCCTTCGTAGAGCCAAAGATGTTGCGACATTTTGGGATTTCTGAAATCGAATGCATCAATCTCTTCACTATGCAGATTTAGCGGTACCAAGATGTGAAGGAATTCGTGCACGGCCACTTCGCCCAAGCCAATCGGCTTTTTTTGGAAGCCAAGGAAATAGAAGGAGCTGTAGCTGTGCTCAAGAGCGCCCATTGCATAGGGGCGTACAACCTTGGATTTATCTCCACGATACAGGTAGAAAAGAAAGGCGTATCTATTCACCGGCATCGATGGCAAGAGCCTGCCGATGGTTTTTGTTAGGCGCATCAATTCCTTTGCGTACACAGGTGCAATAGTATCCGTACCTGAGTGTGCACAATGGACCAGGATCTTCATGCCATTGAGGATGAACGACGCTGTGTCTGGCAAAGAATAAAGAACTGGACTGTCCACCAACTGATCGTATGAATCTGCAAGGTACGTGTCTAGCGTATCGGAAATTCGAGCGATGCTTAAAGCCGAGCTACCGTATAGGTGCTTTGGACGTTTGATATTCATCTGAAACGGAACGTGCTGGCTGCCACCAACGAAACAAATCATTCCGCCGTGGTTGAGTACAAAAATGCTGTCTTCTTCAATATCAGTTCCAGCAGGCGCAAACACCTCCATACCACTCGTTGTATCATCAAAAGAATCCTCTACTTCGTATGAGACAAATCGAAGTGATCGAGCGTTCTCTACAACAAACTGCGAGTCTGCGCTTCTGCGGACGGTTAAGTCCTTTAACGAAGAATCTAGAGCGCGGAAATTTCGCACCAGTTTCCACCATTTATTTTCTTCGTACGTGCCAGGCACGGTCACGGGAAAAATGATAACGGCGGTATCAGCATTGATGCGAGGAGGCCACATCGAAATACGAACACGGTCGTCAAACACATTCTCAAGGTCAACGTCAACACGGTAGCGAGGTTCTTGTGCTTGAACGGCAATGCCGGCAAGCATGAAAAGGGCGAGAAGGAGGTTGCGCATAGAGGGCAAAGGTAGGGAAGCAATACGTTTGGTCGGCAGGGTTGCATGGACGATAGCCCAGCGATGAAGTTTCAGAAACAACTCAAATCATTTCTCACGTAAACTCACAAACGACATTAATCGTGGTGCAGCACCCCATTCCTTGATCATTGAGCGGACACGATCTGCCCATTGCGTTCGGTCGCGTTCGTTCGTATTTCTGAACTCTGCTTTCAGGAGAATATTCTTCTGCGTGTGCTCTAGAGCGATGAATTCTTCGAGGTGGGCATCATAACCGAGAGACCGAAGAATGTCCCTGCGCATTGTGTCTGTCAGCAAGTCACCTAAACGTTCTTTCGTAATGCCATCTTCGAGTAGGGGGCGAGCATATTCAGGCACTGATTCTTTCCTGAGCTGCTTTTGAACTTCGTGATGGCAACATGGTGCAACTAGAAGTGCCTTTGCCTTCATTGAAATGCCAAGCGCAAGGGCCTCATCAGTTGCCGTATCACATGCGTGAAGTGCAATAAGTAAGTCGCACGACTCATTTGCAATGAGGTCTCCAATGCGCGCACATGTGAATCGGGCATTAACCAGACCGAGTTCTCGCGCAACACCAATACAATGATCCACCACATGTTGATTTGCATCAATGCCATGGACGAATACCTCACGCCCAGCCCTTTGCAAAACGTACATGAGAGAAAGTGATAAATATGCTTTGCCACATCCTGCATCAACAATGCGAACAGGGCCGTTGCCTACTGGCGTCCAACGTAACAGCAGGTGATTTACCTGGCGATACTTATCGGCCATTGATGGCTTGATCTTACCGTCTGCTGTTGCTAGGTCTAGTGCCACCAACAAGTCCAAGTCATGTTCTGGCGTTAGCGCTTTTTGTTTCGTACGGTCGGTGGCCACTTCTGTCCACTTCAACTTTGAAGGAGGGGCTTGTTTTACCGTTGTGGTAGCCAAATCTGAACTTCGAAGAATCTGAACGTCGGCCTCTGGCGTTTGAACCAAGATCTGCTTGAATTCTCTTTCGAACAACGGGGCAAGCGCTTCCATCACGCTCACAATCCGTTCACCCGATGGTGCTGTGAAGGACTGCTTTTGGGTAAACGACTCTTTGCGGATATGCCAACCAGTGGTATTTCGGCTACCCGACACTACAATGCGGATATGTCCAGCCCCCTTGGGTGGCTTAGAAAAGGTAGCTATAAAGGCCGTAGCCGTAGACAAGATGGCTGCTACCGTCGAGTCAATATCGGATGGGGAAGTGGGCATGGGGCAAAACTAACTTAGTTCCGAGGCTACAGCATACATAAAGCTGTACTTTTGTGGTTTCGTTTCCGTATCTCGCCCCTTACCTCATGACATCACGACAGATCAGACAGGCGTTCCTCGACTTCTTTGCGGCACGCGGACATCGCATCGTTCCATCGGCTCCGGTGGTTCCGCATGGCGATCCCACTTTGCTCTTTACAAACGCCGGCATGAATCAGTTCAAGGATGTGTTCCTTGGTACAGGCAGGCGAGACTATACAAGAGCCGTTGATACGCAGAAGTGTATTCGTGTTTCGGGTAAACACAACGATCTTGAAGAAGTTGGATACGATACGTATCACCACACGTTGTTTGAGATGCTTGGTAATTGGAGCTTTGGCGATTACTTCAAAGAAGAAGCAATTGGCTGGTCTTGGGAGTTGCTCACAGATGTGATGAAACTTCCAATGGACAGACTTCACGCAACGGTCTATCGCACCGATGATGAATCGTATGAGATATGGAAGAAGTATCTACCCGAATCACATATTCACCGGTTTGACGAAAAAGATAATTTCTGGGAAATGGGCGATACGGGGCCATGTGGTCCGTGTACAGAGATTCACTTCGATCGTACGCCTGACCTCTCTGGCGGACCTCTCGTTAACGCCGGTGTGCCAGAGGTAATCGAGATATGGAACAACGTCTTCATTCAGTATAACCGCACGAGCAACGGGACGTTGGAAGATCTTCCGTCGCGCCACGTTGATACCGGAATGGGCTTTGAGCGACTCTGTGCAGTGATGCAGAAGAAAGATTCAAATTACGATACGGATGTTTTTCAACCAATCATTGCGTTTACGGAAGATCTTTGCGGTAGAAGCTATCGTACAGAGCTAGAGCATCCAGACGGCGTTGCAATGCGCGTGATTGCCGACCACATTCGCACATTGTCTTTTGCAATTGCTGATGGCGCACATCCCGGTAATGAAGGTCGCGGCTATGTATTACGCAGAATCTTGCGCCGCGCTGCTCGTTACGCACGCAACCTTGGTCTTACAGAGCCTGTACTATGGAAACATGTTGCTATCCTGTGCGAAACAATGGGCGACGTATTTCCCGAACTCGTTGAACGCCGAAGTGTAATCGAACGAATCATCAAGGCAGAAGAAGAGTCGTTCCTTGCAACACTCGATAGGGGGCTTCTACGCTTCGATGCAGTAGACATAGCGTCGGGGATGGTAAGCGGTGCCGATGCCTTTGAATTGTACGATACATTTGGCTTCCCACTTGATCTTACCCAGCTCATTGCGCGAGAACGCGGACTTACCGTTGATCAGGATGGTTACCAGACCCATCTTGCAGAGCAACGAGCACGTTCCCGTGCTGCTCGCAAGAGTCATTCGCAAGAAGCAACAAAGGTCTCAATCGATGCAGTGTCACGTTTTGTTGGCTATAACGCCACTGATACTTCGTCGACCGTTCTTCATGTTGAAGGAAATTCTATCGTGCTTGCAGAAACACCATTCTATGTAGAAATGGGCGGGCAGGTTGCCGACATTGGTCAAATCGTGGTAGGGGGCATACCCTTTCGCGTTGAGGATGTGCGCAAGTATGGAGATGCCATCGTACATATCTGTGAAACAGATGTGGATGCTGCAGTTGGAGACATTGCTCTTGCTCAGGTAGATGCCCCACGAAGAAAAGATATTGAGCGTGAGCACTCTGTAACGCACCTTTTGCACGAAGCACTTCGCCGCGTTCTTGGGTCGCACGTTCAACAAGCGGGCTCACTCGTAAATCCCGAACATCTTCGTTTTGACTTTTCGCACTTTGAGCGCATGAAGCATGACGAGATTCAAGCGGTGGAGGACATGGTAAACGAGAAGATCTTTGAGTCCATTGGAGTGTATACAGAGGACATGCCTATCGAAAAGGCCCGCACTGTTCCTGGCGTGAAGATGTTCTTCGGCGATAAATATGGAGACAGTGTTCGTGTGGTATTCATCGACGAGAAGTTTTCCGTAGAGTTCTGCGGCGGCACTCACGTTGTAAACACGAGCGAGATTGGTTTGTTCAAGATTCTCGGAGAAAGTAGTGTTGCCAGCGGAGTAAGGCGCCTTGAAGCCATTGCTGGACGTAGCATTCCAACCTGGCTTAAGGACCTCGATAAAAGACGTGATGTGATGTCTGATGACATGTCACGTCAAGCAGAACGTATCAAACAACTCGAAAAAGAACTGGCTGCATTAAAGACTGGCGAACTCAAGACGCTCATACCATCTATTGTTGATCAGGCTGTGGTTGTTGACGGTGTGCGTGTAGCAAGTGCACGTGTAGACGTAAGTGATGCCGAGCAACTCAAGGACCTTGGTGATGAGCTTCGCAATTCGCTCAAGATGGGTGGAATCGGGCTCCTGGGTTGTATCATAGACAACAAGGTGCAGCTCGTTTGTGTTGTTACCGATGATTTGACGAAGACCCACAACGCAGGCAAACTTGTTGGTGCTGTTGCCAAGGAACTTGGTGGCGGCGGAGGTGGTAAGCCCCATATGGCCACCGCAGGCGGCAGGGACATCTCCAAACTAGACAACGTTCTTGCTCGGTTTCCTAAGATGATTGCAACTCCGTAATTCCGTAATTCAGTAACTCTATATTTCAGGACCTCATCATGGCAAACTCATTCGAAGTACTCGGCACACTCCATGTAGTGATGGACACGCAACAGGTGAAGGATACGTTCAAGAAACGTGAATTCGTCATTGAAATGCAGGATGGCAATTATCCGCAGCATATCAAGTTTCAGGTAACGCAGGACCGTTGTGCCTTGCTCGACAACTTCAAAGTTGGTCAGCAGATCAAAGTTCTGTTTAACCTTCGTGGGCGCCCCTTCCAAAACAAGGACAACCAAACGGTTTTTTTCACAAACCTCGAAGCATGGCGCATAGACTCTGCTCAAGGTACTGGAACGCCGAGCGGTCAGGACTACAGCCAAATCACGCCAGCAAGCGCCGGTGCCAAAGACGATTTTGACGATGTGCCGTTCTAAACATTTGTAGCGGCTTTTGTTGCTCTGTAGCACTCTGTAGTAATTTGAAATGCACTGTAATACTTTGCGGTCAGTTGTAGCTGCAGACTGAAAGAATCATAGTGTCCTCAACAAGCGTTTGCCTTGATAGTGATCTTAATGCCAAGCTAGGAATGCTTGCCAAGGAGCTGGATCGAAGCAAGGGTTGGATTATCATCGAGGCACTACACGAATGCATTGACCAGGTAGCGGAGCAGAAGGCACGTTGGGAGCAAACAGGGGACAGTTCAAGCAGTCTACTCAAGACCAGAGCCTCTCAGTGAAGTGTTCGTACACGCACGAAGCCATGGGTGACCTAGAGAGGATCCGGATTTTTTTGGTGGATACTTACCCTACCACGTACGATGGTTCTATTGAAGAACTTATCGAGCGCGTTGCGACTTTAGAGCACTACCCACGACTTGGGTCTCGGCTAGTGGCTTCACCCACGGAGCTGGATCTGCGAGAAATCGTTGTGGGTTCCTAAGATGTGAGATATCTCATTTTTGAACAGTACGTTATGATTCTTAGAATCTGGTATTGCAAAGAGGATCGATTTAGGAGCTGATCGAGATCAATCGACCTGAAGCACTAGACTATGCGGGATCTGAAATTGAATAGTTCTATGCAACGGAGGACGCTGATTGCCATTTTCACCGCTCCAACTCTATAATCGATACTTTTCAAAGACATCAAATTTTTGATACAGTCTCTTGGAGGTAATTGTTGCAGATCGAGAAGGCTCGCGCGTGAAGATTGAACTTCAGAGTGAATGCTTGAGATGTGATCGACCACATCCCGGCAAAGAGGCAACGTGATATCAAGTAGAAGAGGCACGCGAATTCCTGACACGATGTGGGATACATCCATGAACACAATGACGTATCAACGATATACCGCAAAGATCGAGTTTGACGATCGCGACAACCTATTTGTTGGTCGAATTCTGGGCATACGAACGATCATCAGTTTTCAGGGTCCGTCTGTGACCTACCTGCGTAAAGAATTCAAGGTTGCCATCGATGAGTATCTCAATGATCGTTAAGTTAGTGGTGTAACGCCGGAAAGACCGGCCTCTGGCAAACTTCTCCTGCGTGTTCCTCCAGAAGTGCACGGTAAAGCCATGGTTAGAGCCTATGCTGCCGGTAAAAGTCTGAATCAATGGGCAACGGAATTGCTACAACGTGCTGTGAATACCAAATGGGCAAACCAGTAACAAATGACGAATAGACCCTCACAGCAGGATTTCGGTGCAACCAAGGTTCCAGAAATCACTCTGGCATTTTGGGTGATCAAGATTCTTGCCACCACGTTTGGTGAAACCGGTGGCGATGCTGTGTCAATGTCTCTCGAGCTGGGGTATCTGCTAAGCACCGCAATTTTTGCCGTGGCCTTTGGCGTATTTGTTTTTGCCCAGATAACGGCAAAAAAATTCCATCCGTATCTCTATTGGGCAACGATCATTGCCACCACGACGGTGGGTACTACCTTTGCTGACTTTCTAACACGGTCCGTAGGTATTGGGTATCCTGGCGGAGTACTTGTACTCGTGTCGCTGCTTGCACTGACGTTGTTTGCATGGAAACGGTTGTTTGGATCAGTATCTGTTGACACAACAATGTCGGCCAAAGCCGAGATGTTCTACTGGCTAACGATTATGGCATCCCAGACATTAGGAACAGCACTAGGAGACTGGTCGGCAGACACTGCAGGTTTAGGTTATGCAGGAGGTGCTTTTGTATTCAGCGTAATGCTCGCCGCAGTAGCTCTGCTGTATTACATAACAAATGTCTCACGAACCATTTTGTTTTGGTCGGCCTTCATACTCACTCGCCCCTTAGGCGCTGTGGTTGGGGACCTTCTAGATAAGCCATTAAGCAAGGGCGGGCTTGATCTGAGTAGGTTCACTGCTTCGTTTGTATTAATCGTGGCTATTGTAATCGGGATACACTTTTTTTGGGCGACGCTCAGCCACACAAAGGCACTGAAATTTTCTTTCGGAAACAAACAGGCAGAATAATGAACCACGAACTTGTTGAGACCGCAGCGTATGCTTATGCAACGCTCACACTTTTTACCATTGGTTTTCATTGCGGCCTAGCTATGGGTGCACCGTGGGGTCGGTTTACACTTGGCGGAAAGTATGTAGGGGCTCTTCCCCCAGCCGCACGCACAATACCAGTTGTTTCGATCATTGTTCTTGGGATATGTGCGTGTATTGTTCTCATACGAGCACACATGATGATGCCAGAGCATTTTGTGGTTTCGGAAACAGCAATCTGGATCCCAGCACTTTTGATGAGCATTGGACTCTTCATGAATGCTTTTTCCAAGAGTCGCCCAGAACGTCGACTCTGGGTACCTGTGATCCTTGTTATGCTGGTTTCTGCAATCATCGTTGCGCGTTCGTGAGAAGTGATAGTGGCTGCCACCTAGCAGGCTCGTAGCTACGTCAGTTGCACTGGTAGCAGGACTCACATGGCTCACCCCGCTCGCTGCGCCTCACCTTTCCATGGCTCACCCCGCTCGCTGCGCCTCACCTTTCCATGGCTCACCCCGCTCGCTGCGCTCGCCGCCCCTCTCATCCTGAGAGGGGCTCATGAAGCAATGCAAGCAAACCACGTCACCCCTCCCCCTCTCAGGATGAGAGGGGGGTAGGG
>Ga0105046_10000019_pt1 | contig 143314 bp, 131 predicted proteins | sample MAT03_FD_78385 | JGI IMG/M metagenome (GOLD analysis project Ga0105046, IMG submission 78385) | Freshwater microbial communities from Lake Fryxell liftoff mats and glacier meltwater in Antarctica - MAT-03 (megahit assembly) | ecosystem: Environmental > Aquatic > Freshwater > Ice > Liftoff... | reverse complement strand
GCTACCGCCTGCAACGGCAGCCGCTGGGCGAGGAAGAAGGCGCGCCGGTCAGACTCGAAGCCGCGCGCACCCGGATGGCGAATAGCAGCGCCGACCTCTGGTCGGCAGAAGACCGGCGCGTCGTCGGCGCCAACGAGGGCGTGTACGTCGAAACCTTGGCCGATACGAAACGTAGTCATAACGCGGTCATATTGTTGGGCATCGCGCTTTACCCCGACTCTTGGCGGCTGTGCTCGCCTACACACGGAACGCAGACCCGGCACCCGCGCCACGCAACTGCCGCGCCGCCTGCGCACACAACTCATCCATCAGGTTCGCAAGATAGGTCCAAAACGCTGCCTGCTCCACAGTTTGCGCCGCCAGATCCGGCGTCAGGAAGCGCTGCATCTCCTGGCGAAAGCCGGTGGCGACTTCGGGGTAAGACAAAGGGCTAGCGGCTTGCGCAGCTAACCCTTTGATTTACTGGTGCGGCTGGCAGGAATCGAACCCACGACCCCTTGGTTCGTAGCCAAGTACTCTATCCAACTGAGCTACAGCCGCATGCTTTGCATTATAGCAATTTCCGGCCGCTATTTGGAAACGCAGGCGAACGGCGACGCCGATTCTCGGGCTGTCGGTGCCTATTTTTCGCGCAGGCAATCGACGTAATATGTAGTTTTCGGGCTGTCGAAGGTTTCTTCCACCAGGCCGTGAATGTCGGTGTCGAAGCCGGGAAAGCGCTCGTTGAAGCCGCGCGCGAATCGCAGGTATTCGACGATGGTGCGGTTGAAACGCTCGCCCGGAATCAGAAGCGGTATGCCGGGTGGGTAAGGGGTGAGCAGCACGCTGGTGGCGCGGCCCTCGAGGTCGTCGATGGCGACCCGGTCGATTTCGCGGTGCGCCATCATGGCGAAGGCCTCCGACGGCTTCATCGCCGGCTGCATGTCGGAGGAATACATTTCGGTGGTCAGGCGTGCCACGTCGCCCGCCTTGTACATCTCGTGGATCTGCTGGCACAGGTCCTTCAATCCGGTGCGCTCGTACTTCGGGTGCGCCTGGCAGAACTCCGGCAGGATGCGCCACAAGGGCGCGTTCTTGTCGTAGTCGTCCTTGAACTGCTGCAACGCGGTAACCAGCGTGTTCCAGCGGCCTTTGGTGATGCCGATGGTGAACATGATGAAAAACGAGTACAGCCCGGCCTTCTCGACTATGACGCCGTGCTCGGCCAGAAACTTGGTGACGATCGAGGCGGGGATACCGGTCTTTGCGAATTTGCCCGTCACGTCCAGCCCGGGGGTGACGATGGTGGCCTTGATCGGGTCGAGCATGTTGAAGCCGGCGGCAAGGTCGCCGAAGCCGTGCCACTTGTCGTTGGTCTTGAGCACCCAGTCTTCCTGGCGGCCGATGCCGCTGGCCGGCAGCACGCTTGGCCCCCACACTTTGAACCACCAGTCCTTGCCAAATTCGCCGTCCACTTTGCGCATGGCGCGGCGGAACGCTAGCGCTTCGCTGATCGACTCCTCGACCAGCGCGGTGCCGCCGGGCGGCTCCATCATCGCCGCGGCCACGTCGCACGAGGCGATGATGGCGTACTGTGGCGAGGTCGAAGTGTGCATCAGGTAGGCCTCGTTGAAGACGTGACGGTCGAGTTTGCGGGTATCGGACTCCTGCACCAGGATTTGCGAAGCCTGCGAGATGCCGGCCAGAAGCTTGTGGGTGGAATGGGTGGCGAAGATCAGCGAATCCTTGCTGCGCGGCCGGTCACGGCCGATGGCGTGCATGTTCTTGTAGAAGTCGTGGAAGGTGGCGTGCGGCAGCCAGGCTTCGTCGAAATGCAAGGTGTCGATGTAGGAGCCGAGCGTGTCCTTGAGCATCTCGACGTTGTAGATGATGCCGTCGTAGGTGGACTGGGTGATGGTCAGGATGCGTGGTTTGCGCTGCGGGTGCTTCGCCTGCGCAGCCCTGGCGAACGGGTTGGCTTCGATTTTCTTCTGGATATTCTCGGGCTTGAATTCCTCCAGCGGGATCGGCCCGATGATGCCCAGGTGGTTGCGCTTGGGCGTCAGAAACACCGGAATGGCGCCGGTCATGATGATCGAATGCAGGATCGACTTGTGGCAGTTGCGGTCCACCACCACGATGTCGTCCGGGCCCACGGTGGAGTGCCACACCATCTTGTTGGAGGTGGAGGTGCCGTTAGTGACGAAAAAGCAGTGGTCGGCGTTGAAGATGCGCGCGGCGTTGCGCTCGGACGCCGCCACCGGGCCGGTGTGGTCGAGCAGTTGGCCCAATTCCTCCACGGCGTTGCAGACATCCGCCCGCAACATGTTCTCGCCGAAGAACTGGTGGAACATCTGGCCGATGGGCGATTTGAGGAAGGCCACGCCGCCGGAATGCCCGGGGCAGTGCCAGGAGTAGGAGCCGTCCTGCGCGTAGTGGACGAGGGCGCGGAAGAACGGTGGCGCCAGGCTGTCCAGGTAACTGCGCGCCTCGCGGATGATGTGGCGTGCGACGAATTCCGGCGTGTCTTCGAACATGTGGATGAAGCCGTGCAGTTCGCGCTGGATGTCGTTCGGGATATGGCTCGTGGTCTTGGTTTCGCCGTACAGGTAGATCGGGATCTCGGCGTTCTTGAAGCGGATTTCCTCGATGAATTTGCGCAGGTTCAGTACCGCCGGGTCGAGTTCGGGGCCGGGCGTGAACTCCTCGTCGTCGATCGACAGGATGAAGGCCGAGGCGCGCGACTGCTGCTGGGCGAATTGCGAGAGATCGCCGTAGCTGGTGGCGCCGAGAATCTCCATACCTTCCTTCTCGATGGCGTCGGCCAGCGCGCGAATGCCCAGGCCCGAGGTATTTTCGGAACGGAAATCTTCATCTATGATGACGATCGGAAAGCGGAATTTCATGGCCGGCGGCTCCTGCAAAAGAAGGCGCGGCCGGGATGATCCGGCCGCGCTCTGAAGTGTAAGACGAATCCTTGGCGGATTCGATGAAATAGTGCCTCAGGGGCGCTTGTGCGCCGGCTCTCGTGTCACAGATGCAACATCGCCATGGCGGCGAGCACCGCGCTGGAGGCGGCGGCAATGTAGACGCCGGTCTGCATCCATTTCTTCCTGGTGATCAGGGTGATCGCGGCCAGCGCGATAGCCACCTGGATCACGGTCATTGCCTGGGCAAAGCGATGGTGCAGGTGAATCTGCTTTTCGGATTCCTCATCCCACTTTTTCGATTCGGCCCGGAGCTTCTCGGCATCCTTCTTGATGTCGTCCTTCTCGGTCTTGTAGCGCGCTACTTCCTTCTTGTATTTTTCGACATCCACGCCCGGCAGCGCCATGGCGAGTTCGGCCAGGTTCTGCTTGCTGCTCTTTGGCTTGGTAGTAGTTCCACTGGTTCGAGGCTTCGGTCTTCTTGATCGCGGCGTTGTTCTTGAAAATCATCGCGTTGTTTTGCTTGGCGCCGCCCTGATAAGAGAACAGCGCGCCAACGGTTGCCAATACCGCAGTGGCGACCGCCAGGCGCCCGCCGAAACCGTCGTCCGCATGGTGCGAATCCTGGGCCGCGTGTTAGACCGCGTGGTCATGCGGGCCATGTACGTGAAAGCCGCCTGCGCTCATGATGTGGTTCTCCTTTTGTATTCAACGAAGTCGAAATCGACTTCGGGCTTGCCGGTTTTCGGCTGCGCCACGCGCGCAACTTCGAGCCATGAATCCGCGTCAATCGGCGGAAAGAACGCGTCACCGTCAAACGCCTGGTGGATTTCGGTGACCAACAGTCGCTGCGCGGCCGCCAGCATCGCTCTGTAAATCTGGGCCCCGCCGATGACAAAGGCTTCGGTGGTGCCACAGGTGCGCGCAAGCTCCACCGCAGCGGCTGGCGAGTCAACCACGCGCAGCGTTTGGGGAGGCGCGCCATCGGCATGCCGGGCAAGGCAAGCCGGATTGCGCGTAACGATTACGCTGGTGCGCCCCGGCAATGGCTTGCCCAGGCTGGCTACGATCGATTCGAAAGTCTTGCGACCCATGATCACAGGGCAGCCCATGGTCATGCGTTTGAAATGTGCGAGGTCCGCAGGCAGGTGCCAGGGCATGCGGTTATCGCGCCCGATGCAGCGGTTGGCCGCAATCGCGACGATCATCGAGAGTTGCATCGCTAATGATGTTCGGTGCTAAACCGCCACCGGCGCCTTGATGTGCGGATGCGCCTGGTAGTCGAGAATCTCGATATCTTCGTAACGATAGTCGAACAGGGTCGACGGTTTGCGGGCAAACCGCAGGCGGGGCAGCGGCAGCAGGGCGCGCGACAATTGCTCGCGCGCCTGGTCCAGGTGATTCAGGTACAAATGGCAGTCGCCCCCGGTCCAGACAAAATCGCCCGGGTCGAGCCCGACCTGATGCGCCACCATGTGGGTGAGCAGGGCGTAGGAGGCGATGTTGAACGGCACGCCCAAAAAGATATCCGCACTACGCTGGTAGAGTTGGCACGACAGGCGACCGGGTGCCTGCGGCGTGGCGCCCGGTGCCACGTAAAACTGGAACAGGGCATGGCAAGGCGGCAGTTTCATGCGCGGGATCTCGCCCACATTCCAGGCCGAGACAATCAGGCGGCGCGAATCCGGGGTTTCGCGCAAGGCTTTCAGCACCTGCGAGATCTGGTCGATGTGCGCGCCATCGGGTGCGGGCCAGGAACGCCATTGCGAACCATACACCGGACCGAGTTCACCATTGGCGTCGGCCCATTGATCCCAGATCGAAACGCCGTTCTCCCTCAGGTAGCTAATGTTGGTCTCGCCATTGAGGAACCACAACAGTTCGTAAATGATCGAGCGCAGGTGCAACTTCTTGGTGGTGACCAGCGGGAATCCCCGCGCCAGGTCAAAACGCATCTGGTGCCCGAAAACAGAGCGCGTGCCGGTACCGGTTCGATCGGTCTTGGTGACGCCTGTGTCTTGCACATGGCGCATCAGGTCGTGGTATTGCTGCATGGGCGGATTTTACCGGGGTTCGCGAAACTGCTTCGAACGTTGCTGCGCGATCAAGCTGCGCGCAAGCGGTGGCTTGCAGGTGGCGTGAACGCACCATCGGTGCGCGCGGGCCGCGCGAAAACGCGATGGTCGCCCTGCGTCACAGAGCGATCTTTGCAAACAGCTCGCGTGCTGACTGAAATCGATCGTCGGGGTCTTTGGCCAACAGGCGGTCGATCACGGCCTGGAAAGGCTGCAGCACTGGCGTCAGCCGCGGCACCTCGGCGTGCACATGCTGGAATGCGATCGCTGCCAGGTTGTCTCCATCATAGAGGCGTGTTCCCGCCAGCATTTCGTAGAGAATGACGCCCAGGCTATAGAGATCGCTGCGGGCGTCCTGCGTGCGTCCGATGCACTGTTCAGGGCTCATGTAGAGAGGTGTTGCGCCAATGCCGGCGGCAACGGTGATCGATTTCTCGCCGTCCTGCTTGGCCAGTCCGAAATCGACCAGCGCCAGCCGGCTGGCGTCGCGGAACATGATGTTGTGCGGTTTGAGGTCGCGATGAATCACCCCTGCGGTATGAATCGCGTCAAGCGCTCGCGCGATTTGCGCCGCAAGGCGGATCGACTGCAGCGGCGACAGGCGCGCTTCTCCTTGCTGGCCCATGCGACTCTTCAAGTCGCCACGCGCGAAATACTCCATCGCGATGTAAAGGTGATCATCGGTCACGCCCTGGTCGTAGATTCGCGCAACATGTTCGTTCTGCACTGTGGAGATGATGCGGTACTCGCGGATGAAGCGTTCGATGAAGGCGGGATCGCGTATGGTGCGCGCATCGACGACCTTGAGCACGATCTGCCGCGGATCGGGGTTCGGCACGCCCAGCCGCGGCAGGCGCTGCGCCAGAAAGACGCGTGAAGTACCGCCTTCGCCGATTTGCCGCAGCACCCGATAGCCGTTGATCTCCGGCGCATCGATAGCTGCGATGCCGACTACCGCCGGTTGCGCAGGCGCGGCGTTGGCCGTTGCGTAGCGGCGGTTAAGGCGGGCGCGCGCCAACTCGCGGTCGCGCAGGCGGGCGCGGTCGAGGATTGCGTCGTTGATCGCACCGACCAGCCGATGTGCGGGCAGGCGCTCGACGGGCAGACAATCTGCGGCTCCACCGCGGATTGCGGCGAGCCCGGATGCGCCCGTAGCCGCGCTGTCAAGCGACAGCAGTATGAGAGGCGGCAACTCGGTTGCCGGAGCGTTGTGTCCGGCAAGCCAGGCCAGGCCGTCGTGCAGTGGCGGCATGTGCGCCACCAGAATCGCGTCGTATTGTGACCATCCAGCCGCTTGCGGGGCCGGCATGGCAACACCATCCAGGCGCGCGCCCGGCCAATGGCTGGCAATGTGTGCTGCGCATTGCGCACCGAGATCCGGAAGGGCGCCGACGATCAATATTCGCATGCGATTGCCAGTTTAAGGGCTAGAAAAGTCATGGTAAATGAAATTCTAAACCGGTCGCCGTTTTCACCACCATCGTGTGCCACCATCATGATCCGCTTGCACCCTGCGCATGTCGCGGAAATCGAATTAGAATCATGGCTTAACAAAAGGAGTTGAAACCTTCATGTCGTCTCCTGGGAGCACGATGCAGAAGTTGCTCGAAAGCCTGCGCATGCCGCGTCTGGGTGCGGAAGATGACCATCCGCTGGCCAACCCACGCGAGGCTGCCGCGATTTTCGCGGAATTGCGCGTGAGCGACCCGCTCAAGGCTTTGGAGGAAATCAGCGACTGGTTGTTGTCGGTGGTGAGCGCCGAAAGGCTCAAGCCGGAGCGTCGTTTCGAGGTCATTCGTACACTTGACGAGAGCGCGCTGCCGCACCGCATCAAGCTGTCGCGCGACCCTGCCGGTGGCGCGCGACAGGTGCGTCCGCAAGAGGCGAAGCTGTGGAATGTCAGCCACGACCTCTGGATGCATGCCGCAGCCGCCTATGACGATCTGATCGGCCGTATCGAGCAAAAGGAAAAGGGTAGCGACGCCCTGCGCAAGGAAATCGCACTGATCGCGGTGCGCGCGCTGCGCGCAGGCGGACTGAGGCTCAAATTGCTGTATGTGCGTTACGCGCCAATACCTGCCGCAATCTGGCAAGGCCTGGCGCGTGCATATCGGCTGGCGGAGGCGCGCGCTGTACAGCACGCCAGGCTGGCGGCGTATCCCGGTATCCCGGGTGATACATCGCCCGAGGAGGAGTTTCTGCGCGCCTTGTTGCTGGCCGCATCGGCACCCGATGCCCTGATGCCGCCACAACTGGAAATCGCCGAGCGCCTGATTGCCGGAATGGCGTCAAAGTTTCGCATCACTTTGCAGCCCAATCCGGATTCCACTTACTGGTTCGATGTGGCCAACCCGCGCCAGCCCTTGCGCCTGGCATCGCCACCCGCGCAACTGACCCCGGGTCTGCGTTTTTTCGCCACTGCCGCCGGGTATGCGGATGTGCAAGGCTTGTTGACCAAACTGGACCGATCCAGTGAGTTGCCGCGCGGCTTGGATCTTGGCGCCAACGTGGAACCTTCGGTGGTGGGCGAAGTACTGCGGCATTTGCAGTTGAACTGGGCGCCGCAGCCGCCAGTTCGGCGCAGCGAACGGCGCCGTCTCCAGGGAAAGATTTCGGTGGCACACGGGCTCGAAAGCATTGTCGGGTTGTTGCGTCCTTCCGAACTCGACCTGGAATTCGATGCACCCCACGCATTAGAAACCTGGACGGTCGACAACATGAGCAGCGGGGGCTTCGGCGCCACCGTGCCGCAGGTCAACGGCGATTGGTTGCACATTGGTGCGTTGTTGGCGATTCGACCGCTGGTCGACGCAGCCGACTGGGAGGTGGCGATCGTGCGCCGCTTTTCGCGCGACGATGGCGCCCCGCGCGGCCAGGCGAATGCCGGCATGCAGGTGCTGTCGCGTCAGCCCGTCCATGGGGTGTTCACCACCAACATCGGCCGCTGGGCGCATGGCGTGGCGACGGTGGACGGGATTGTGGTTCCCGAGGGAGGGGAACCGGGGGCGGTATTGGTGGCATTGCCGCATGGCCTCTACCTGCCTGGCGAACAACTGCTGGCGATGATCGCCGAGCGGCGGCATGTGATGTTTCCGGTCGGTCTGGTCGAGCGCGGCCGGGACTACGATCTGATCAAGTTCCGGGCGATGATGCAGGAGGACTGAGGCGGGGCCCGTGGACCGGGCCACCACCAGAGTATCCCGACCGTGTTGAGAGGCGCGGCACGGAGACCGCAGGTTGCTCCACTCAAATGCCGCCCGGGCTCAGGGACCCGCTGGGTGCAGTACGTGTTTGCGAAACAGCCGCGCCATGAATCGCCAGAGTCGGGCAATCAGCCAGATTGAAAGCACCAGAACCAGGCCCAGCGCCGGCAAAAACAGCAGCGGATGGGTAAACGCCAGCCACATGGCGCCTGCCACCGTGATTTCCTCGCCAAAGGAAGCCGTCCAGTTGGAAAAGGGTTCCGGGGAGGTGTTGATCAGGGCACGCGTGCCGGCCTTGGCAAAATGCGCGGTGCCTGCAAGAGTGCCCCCGGCCAGGCCGGCCGCGAGCACCAGGGCCGGGTCCGCATTGATGCCCAGACTTGCAGCAGCCAGGAGCGCACCGGCCGGAACGCGAATAAACGTGTGCAGAGCATCCCACACCGAATCAAGGCCGGGAATCCTGTCGGCGAAGAACTCGACGAAAAACAATACGCCAGCCACGCCGATGACCAGCGGATGGGTCAGCGTACCGAGTTGGCCAGGCAGGCTGACCACTTCGAGGCGCGCCAGCAGGCCGGCGAAGAACACCACACCGTACAAGCGCACGCCACTGGCCCAGGCGAGTCCGGATCCGATTGCAAGTGTCTGGAGGCTGTCCATAACCGCTTGATTATATGCCGCTGCTTACCGAAAGCAAGGCGTCGTGCCAGGACTGTCGTGCGAGGACTGCGAGCGTTGCGAGCGCATGCGGGCACGGGCGGTTTCCCCGGGTGGCGCCGCAAGCGTGCAATCGCAGTGCGGAACGGCTTGCGTGCCGGCCCGATTGCCGGTGGCGCATGGTTTTGGTTCAATGGCGGCTTGCCAGCGGCATGGGATAATTCGCCGATGCGGACATTCATGCTCTCTCTGCGCATGCTGGCTCGCGACGCGCGAGCGGGCGAACTGCGCCTTCTGCTGACAGCTCTGGTGATCGCGGTTGCGAGCGTGACCTCGGTGGGATTCTTCGTCGACCGCATCAGCCGCGCACTGACGCAAGAATCGCATCAGTTGATCGGCGCGGATTTCGTCTTGAGCGGCGACCGGCCGCTGCCCGTCGAATTTGCCGACGAGGCGCGACGACGCGGCCTGGCGGTCGCGCATGTGGTCGGATTTCCCAGCATGGCAAGTCTTGGCGAGAGGTCGCATCTGGCCGGTTTCAAGGCCGTCAGTGCCGGCTATCCCCTGCGCGGCAGCCTGCGGGTGGCGCCCGATCGCAACCAACCTGACGTCCGCACGCGTGAAGTCCCGGCGCGCGGTACGGTCTGGCTCGACGAACAACTGACCGCAAGCCTGGGCGCACGCCCGGGGGACATCATCCACGTGGGTGACCTGAAGTTGCGCTTCGTCCAGGTGCTGACGCTCGAACCGGACCGTGGCGCCAGTTTTTTCTCGATCGCACCGCGCCTGATGTTGAACCTGGCCGACCTCGAGGCAACCGCGCTGGTGCAGAGCGGATCACGCGTGACATACCGGCTTCTGGTTGGTGGTGATGAAGCGACGGTGGCGGGTTTCGCCGCTTGGCAGCGCGCCAGGATCGGGCGCGGCCAATGGATCGAAGAGATCTCCAACGCGCGGCCGGAATTGCGTGCGACAGTTGATCGGGCGCAGCAGTTTCTGGGGCTGGTCGCCTTGCTCGCGGTGATTCTTGCGGCCGTGGCGATTGCCCTGGCGGCGCGCCGTTTCATGCAGCGACACCTTGACGGATGCGCGGTGTTGCGCGCCATCGGGGCATCGCAGCGCACCTTGTTTGGCATGTATTTGTGCGAGTTCGTATTGCTCGGATTACTGGGGTCCGCGCTGGGCTCGCTGCTGGGATATGCGGTGCATGCGGTGCTGGTGCAGATGCTTGGCTATCTGGTGGCGGCGCAGTTGCCGGCGGCGAACTGGCTGCCGGCGCTGCAGGGCTTCGCCACCGGAACCCTGCTGCTGCTGGGGTTTGCGCTGCCACCGCTGATTCAGTTGGCCGGCGTGCCGCCGATCCGGGTGATCCGTCGCGAAGTCGGCGAGCCGCGACCGGCGACGATTTTGGCTTACGCGCTGGGCGCCAGCGTACTGGTGCTGATGGTACTGTGGCAGGCGCGCGATCTGAAGCTGGGGGCGATTGCCGCCGCCGGGTTTGCCATCGCCATGATGGCCAGCGCCGTTCTCACCTACGGCGCCCTGCGCCTGCTGGCGCGCCTGCGTGGCGAAGGCGGGTTTTCCTGGCGCTATGGGGTGGCGGCGATGCGCCGCCGCAGCCTGGCGACGGTCACGCAGGTGGTGGCTTTGAGCCTGGGTCTGGCGGCCTTGCTGATGCTGACCGTCACCCGCGGCGATCTGGTTACGCAATGGCAGGGGCGCGTACCGGCCGAGGCGCCAAACCGCTTCGTCATCAACCTGCAACCCGATCAACTCCCCGCCTTCAACGCTGCCTTCAGTGCCGCCGGGATGGCGCGCCCGGAGGCCTACCCGATGATCCGCGGGCGCCTGCTGGCGGTCAACGGCGGCGCCATCGGAGCACAATTATTCAACGACGATCGCGCGCGGCGTCTGGTCGACCGCGAATTCAATCTCTCGTACATGCGTGACTTGCCGGGCCATAACCAGGTCAGTGCCGGGCGCTGGTTCAACGAAGCAGATCTGAAGGCTGGCGCACTTTCAGTCGAAGAAGGCATCATGAAGACCTTGGGGCTCAAGCTGGGTGACCGGCTGACCTACGAAGTCGGGGGGCGTCAGTTCACCGCACCGATCACGGGTGTGCGCAAGCTCGACTGGGATTCCATGCGCGCCAATTTTTTCGTGATCACCACGCCAGCATTGCTGGAAGGCTTCGCGCAAACCTACATGAGCGCTTTTCATCTGCCGGCCTCACAGCCGGGTTTCACCGATCGGCTGGTTGCACGCATGCCCAATCTCACCATTGTCGATGTCAGTGCCCTGATCCGGCAGGTCAGGAGCGTGATCGAACAGGTGGTAGGCGCGGTGCAGTTCATATTCCTGTTTACGCTGGCGGCCGGGGTGACCGTACTGTATGCCGCTTTAACGGCAAGTCAGGACGAACGGGTGCGCGAAACCGGCATCATGCGCGCACTTGGCGCTTCGTCGTCGCAGTTGCGGCGCGCCCAATGGGCCGAGTTCCTGTTGACCGGCGCATTGGCCGGCCTGTTCGCGGCGTCGATCGCCTTTGGTATCGGTGCGGCGGTCAGTCAGTTTGTGCTGCAATTGCCGCTGGTATTCAATCCGTGGCTGTGGCTGGCCGGTATCGCCAGCGGTGCCGCCTGTGCGGTGGCAGGCGGGGTGCTGGCCTTGTCCGGTGCACTCAGGCGTCCGCCGGCGACAACCCTGCGTGAATTCGCGTGAGATGCATCTGCGGCACTGTGCGCAGCTCTTGACCGACCAGTCCATGGTTACCATTGCTGCAAGGGCCTTCGAATCATGAGCGACCAGGCGGCGCCGGCGGCGGGACCAACTCCTTATGCGCGGCCGGGCGGCGCCTCAAAAGTGATTGAACTGGTCGATCGCTTCTACGACCTGATGGACGAGATTCCCGAGTACTTCCCGATCCGCAAGCTGCATCCGGCCGCGCTCGACGGTTCGCGCGACAAGCTCAAGTGGTTTCTTTCAGGCTGGCTGGGCGGGCCGCAACTCTACCTTGAGAAAGTCGGCCCGCCGATGCTGCGGGCGCGTCACCTGCCTTACCCGATCGGGAGTGTCGAGCGCGACCTCTGGCTGGCATGCATGTTTTCGGCGATGCGCGATGCTGCCTTGCCGGAGGACTTGCAGGCGGCTTTGCAAAAGTCGTTTTTCGCCACCGCGGACTGGATGCGCAACCAGGAAGGATGATGGAATTGGCGTTCATTCTGGTGGCAGCCGTGGCGGCGCTGATGGCGGCCCTGTTCGCCATGCTCGCCTGGTGGCGCGCCGGGCAGCTTCAACCTGAGGTAAGTGCCGAGCGCTTTACCCGCATCGATCTGGCCAACGAACGCCTGGAGCGGGAACTGCGCGCCGAGATCAAGGACGGCGCGCAATCGAGCCGACAGGAATTGGCATTGAGCGTGGCCCAGTTTCAACAGGCGACCGGGCAGCAAATGGCCAGCATCGCGATGTTGCAGAACAACCAGATCGACGGATTTGCGCAGGCCTTGGTCAAGTTGACCGACGCCAACGAGGTGCGTCTGAGTGCACTGCAAAAGGCGCTGGATGACCGCCTGCAGGGCTTCGCCCAGGACGCCCGAGCCGGACGCGAGGAAAGCGCCAACACGCTCAAGCGTTTCGGCGACGGCCTGAACCTGCAGCTTGCCGAGGTCCGTGCGACGCTCGAGGCGCGCCTCAAGGACATCGAGACGCAGAATGGCGTCAAGCTCGAGGAGATGCGCAAAACCGTCGACGAAAAGCTGCACGCGACCCTGGAGCAAAGGCTGGGCGAATCGTTCAAGCTGGTATCGGACCGCCTCGAACAGGTGCACAAGGGCTTAGGCGAGATGCAGACTCTGGCCATGGGTGTGGGCGACTTGAAACGCGTGTTGACCAACGTCAAGACGCGCGGCACCTGGGGCGAGGTGCAACTGGCCGGGTTGCTGGAGCAGGTGCTGACCTGCGAACAGTACGCGACCAACGTGGTCACCGTCCCGCATCGCGGCGAAAGGGTCGAATTCGCGATCCGCCTGCCTGGCCGCGAGGGCCATGGCCAGGTCTGGCTGCCGATCGATTCCAAGTTCCCGGTGGAAGACTACGAGCGCATCTTGGCGGCACAGGACATGGCGGATGCGGCCGGCATGGAAGAGGCCTCGAAGGCGCTGGAGTCGCGCATCAAGGTCGAGGCGAAGACCATCCGCGACAAATACGTCGAGCCACCGCACACCACCGATTTCGCCATCCTTTTCCTGCCTACCGAAGGGCTGTATGCGGAAGTGCTGCGGCGGCCGGGCCTTAGCGACTGGCTACAGCGCGAATGCCGCATCACCATCGCCGGCCCGACTACGTTGACGGCGTTGCTCAACAGCCTGCAAATGGGTTTTCGTACTTTGGCCATCGAGAAGCGCGCCAGTGACGTATGGCTGGTGTTGGGTGCCGTCAAGACCGAGTTCGGCAAGTTTGGTGAAGTGCTGGCCAAGGCCAAGCAACAACTGCAGACCGTTGCCAACTCGATCGATTCGGCCGAGACGCGCAGCCGTCAGATGGAGCGCAAGTTGAAAGGAGTTGAAGCGCTGCCCGCGCCGGACGCCGTGCAGTTGCTGGGCGCCGCTGACGAGCCTGAGAGCCGCTGAACGAAGCGTCGGAATAGTGGCGCCGCGAGATGCCTGCCGCGCGTGACTCGCACGCCTTGGTTATGACAATGCCGCAGGCTTGCGGCACACTGCAGGCGTTGATCAAACAAATGGCTTCCTCGACATCATGCGATGGTCCGACTTCATGCGCCTGGGAGACCAGGTCAGATTCCTCCAAGTCGCCCTGATCTGCCGTCTGGCGCCCGGGCTGGTGGTGGCTCTCTGGGCCTGGGCTAACGGCAGGCCGATCTGGTGGGCGGTCCCGATCGGCATGGCGTCGGGCCTGTTCGCCGGGTGGGCCAGCTGCTCGTTTTTCGGCATCGCGCACCTTGAACGGACCGCTGCCCATAGCGTCCACGGCGGCCGTCATCACTATTTCGATCAGCAGGAAGTGCGGGTCGTGTTCGATGAGCTTGACGATCTCTGGTTGTGCCTAGATGACCTGCGCAAGTGCATCGGCGGAGACGTTGCTGCGATCCGTCACTACGCGCCACATGAAGCCACTATCTTCGAGGGGCGCGGGCGAGGAGCCTATCTTTCGGTCGCAGGCGCGCGGCGCTACCTGCGGCTGACGCGCCACCCCGATTCTCCGAAGTTCATCACATGGTTCGAAACCGACCTGCTGGCGCCAATCGAGCGGCGGCGCGAACGCGGGCTGCCTCTATACGGCAGCGGCGAAGGCCGCTTCTGAAACCCGCGGCGCGCGCTTGCCGCCGCCTCGGCGAAACGGCGACAATGCGGGTTGCGGCAGTGATCAGGCCGTACCCGCGCAGCCGGCCCAGCGCCAACACCAATGTGGAATGAAAATGGCCGCCCAGCCCGACATCAACAACATGGCCCTGTTTTGCGATTTCGAGAATGTCGCATTAGGGGTGCGCGACGCCAAGTTCGCCAAGTTCGACATCGCGCGCGTGCTCGAACGCCTGCTGCTCAAGGGCAGCATCGTGGTCAAGAAGGCGTACTGCGACTGGGAGCGTTACAAGGAATTCAAGGCCTCGATGCATGAAGCGGCATTCGAACTGATCGAGATTCCGCATGTACGGCAGTCCGGCAAAAACTCCGCCGATATCCGCATGGTGGTCGATGCCCTCGACCTTTGCTACACCAAGGCGCATGTCGATACCTTCGTCATCCTTTCCGGCGATTCCGACTTTTCGCCGCTGGTGTCGAAGCTGCGCGAGAACAACAAGATCGTGATCGGCGTCGGGGTCAAGAATTCAACCTCCGACCTGCTGATCGCCAATTGCGACGAGTTCATCTATTACGACGATCTGGTGCGTGAAGACGAGGCCAAGCGCACCCGCGCGGCACGCAAGGTGCCGGCCAAAGGTCCTGGTGAAACTGCGAAGAGGTCGCCACGTGCCAAGGAAGCCGCGCTGGACGACAAACGTCAGGAGGCACTCGATCTGGTAGTTGAGACCGTCGAAGCCCTCGTCGCCGAACGCGGCGCAGACGAGAAAATATGGGGATCGATGGTCAAGCAGACCCTGAAGCGGCGGCGTCCCGGGTTCAACGAAAGCTACTACGGCTACCGGGCGTTCGGCGACATGCTGGAGGATGCGCAAGGGCACAAGCTGATCATGCTGACGCTGGACGAAAAGTCGGGCGGGTACACGGTACGCTTGGTGCGCGAAGACGTCAGCAGATAGGTCCCTGGCGCTGGGGCGCGGCGTCGCCGCCGGGGCTTTAGGTACTTGCCGCCGACAGCCCCATTGCATGGCAAGCGGCGTGGCGCACGACGCATGGCCGAGGCTTTCGGCAGCCGGTCGAACGGCTTGGCGAAGCCCTGACCGATATGTATACTCTGTCACGTTTTGCGTCTGTCTTTCCATAGGGCAGACGGTGACGCCAAGCGACCATGCCAACGCCATAGGTCCATACAACGGTTGCGCAGTCCGGCCGCCTGTTTATCCAGGGGAGCCCCTTGACGTACGTATTCGGGACAACTCTGCCCGCGGATCACCGCGCGCTCGTAGCCGCACCATTGCATGCGCTATATCGCTTGAGCGACGCCCTCTACCGCGCCGCCACTCTGGAGGAGATTTTCGAGATCGCTGTAGATGGCGTGATCGAGGCTACCGGTGCCGCGCGCCTCGTGCGCCGCCACGACGGCGCGATTCATGCGACCTCTGCCTTTTGTATGCGCAAAGGGCCGCGATGTTCGCGCCGAACAAGCACGGTCCGCTCCGGGCTGGTGCGCTCGAAGCCCAGTGCCAGATGAGCACTCCAACCTTTGCCGGCGTCGTCTGCCGCAAGCGCTGTCGCCGGCAGGGAAGCTGCGGCTACATCGGCACCAGGACGCATCGCAGGGGTCAGACCAGTCCTTCGAACAGCATCACATCGACCGCGTCGCCGGCCTCGACGCTGCCTTGGTCGTGCCCCAGCACGATGAAACAATTGGCCTCGCTCATGGAGCGCAAAATGCCGGAACCCTGGGCGCCGGTGATGCGTACCGTGAGGCTGCCACCTCTGGTTTCAAGAAAACCGCGCTGGTACTCCGTGCGGCCCGACTTCTTGCGCATCGCTTCTTGCGATTTCACACGCAGAAGCGGCAGGTCAGTGTTGGTGGCGCCCATCATGTGCAGCAAGGCGCCGCGCACAAAATGGTAGAAGGTCACCATCACCGCAACCGGATTGCCGGGCAGACCGAACAGCGCGGCTTGACGCGGGCCGTCGGTGATGCGGCCAAAGGCCATCGGCCGACCCGGGCGCATGGCGATGCGCCAGAACACCACGTCTCCCAGCTTGCGCATGACCTGCTTGGTATGGTCGGCCTCGCCTACGGAAACACCACCCGATGTGATCACTGCGTCGGCATTGGCAGCGGCCAGTCGAAACGCCTCTTCAAGCGCTGCCGGGTCGTCGCGAATCACGCCCATATCGACAACATCCACCCCCAGGCGCTGCAACATGCCGTATAGAGTGTAGCGATTGCTGTCGTAGACCTCGCCTTCGGCCAGGGTTTGACCGACCGACTTGAGTTCGTTGCCGGTGGAAAAGAATGCCACCCGCAGGCGCCGTCGCACCCGCACCTCGGGCATGCCCAGCGAAGCGATAAGGCCCAACTCGGACGGCTTGATGACCGCGCCTGCCGCCAGCGCCACCTGCCCGCGCGCCAGATCCTCGCCGGCCAAACGCCGGTTGGCGCCGGCCTCCTGCCGCGGCGGAATCACGATCCGCACGCCTTCTGCCTTGACCATTTCGAGCGGTATCACGGTATCACAGCCGTGCGGCATGACTGCGCCGGTGGTGATGCGGACGCATTCGCCGCGGCTGACCTTGCCGCTGAACTCACGACCCGCCAGGGAACTGCCGATCTCGTTGAGCACGGCTTCACCACTCGTTCCTAGGTCACTGCCGCGCACCGCCCAGCCATCCATCGCCGAATTGTCGTGCGCCGGCACATTGATGGGGGAAATGATGTTCTCGGCCGATACGCGACCGAGGGCGTCGCGCAGTGCCACCTGTTCGAACCCTGCCAGCGGTTGTACAAACTGGCGAATCACCTGATTGACCATTGCCACCGGCAGCGCGTTGGGGTCGTAACCATCAAGGCAACTGGTAATGGCCTCAAGGCTGGCGGCCGGCGGTGCGGGTGCGGCTAAGATGTGTTGCAGAAAATCGCGTGTCGGTGCCAGGGCCGCGTCGGTGTGTTGTTGCACTTTTTCGCCTGGCGCCACACTCTCCGCCTCGCGCCGAAAGCGCGGCTTGGCGACTTTAGGTGGCAGCGGAAGCCCGTTTTCGAACGCGGCCAGTTCCTGCGGCGTGTTGATGTTGCCGAACAGCGCGTCGTCGTTGAAATCGACCTGCACGGTTGTCAGGCTGTCGTACCAGGCATCGATCTTGCGCCCGCCCTGCTTGAGAAAATCCGACAGATGATCGAGCACGCTACGCCGTACCAGCGCGAATACCGGATGTGGCTGATCACCACTCATCGCAATGGCGACCGCGCTGCCGGTGGATTCGAGCGCATCGAACATGCGCGACACCAGGTCGTCGGGAAAGAAGGGCGAGTCGCACGGCACGGTGATCAGGAACGGGCGTTTCGAGGCGAAGAGGCCCGCATGCAGACCGGCCAGCGGGCCGGCAAAATCGCCAATCGCATCCGACAGCACGCGCACATTGAACGACTTGAACTGCTCGTGGTTCTGGTTGGCGTTGATCATCACGCCGCCCACCTGTGGCGCGAGTTTGTCGAAGACATGATCGACGAGACGCCGGCCCTTGAACTGGATCAGCGCCTTGTCGCGTGCCTGGCCCGCGTGCGCCATGCGTGAACTGCGCCCGCCGGCCAGGATCAGGCCGGTGATGGACTGTTGTTGGGCCGGTGTCATGCTACAAGCGTCGCCGGCGCACTGACGAAACGCTGCTGGCCCGTAAACAGCAGGTAGTGTCTACCCTGACAGCGCCCGATCATGGTGATGCCGACCCGACGCGCGATTTCGTGCCCCATCTGCGTCAGGCCGGAGCGCGACAGCAGGATCGGGATGCCCATTTGCGCACACTTGATCACCATTTCGGAGGTCAGGCGGCCGGTGGTGTAGAAGATCTTGTCGCCGCCATCGATGCCGTCGAGCCACATGCGCCCGGCAATAGCATCAACCGCGTTGTGGCGCCCGACATCCTCGACGAAATAGATGATCTCGCCGCGCGCGGCACCTGCGTTCGAGCACAGGGCGCAACCATGTACGGCACCGGCCTGCTTGTATATCGATTCGTGCTTGCGCACCCGCTCCATCACGCTGTAGAGCACCTCCTGGCTCATGCGCACCGAATCGGGCAGGCGGATTTCGTCGATCGATTCCATCAGGTCGCCGAACACCGTGCCCTGGCCGCAACCGGTGGTGACGGTGCGTTTGGCCAGGCGTGCCTCGGCTGCAGCGTCGTCCCAGAAATCGCCGTCGCGCGTGGTGACCGCGACACTCGCGGTATCCCAGTCGACTTGAACTGCAGCGATTCGCTCGATGCCGGTGACGATGCGCTGGTTGCGCAGGTAGCCCAGTGCCAGTGCTTCAGGCGCCGCACCCAGGGTCATCAGGGTCACCAGTTCGCGGCGATCGAGGTACAGCGTGAGCGGGTGTTCGCCGGCGATTGCGGTCGGCACGATCGCGCCCTTCTCGTCAATGGCGTCAACTTCGAAGGTGGACGGACGAGCGGCGGAAGTCAGTAGAAGGGGCTTGGCCAATGTGCGGTGCCACGCCGCGAACCTTGCGTGGAAATGGGTAAGAAGCGCAAAATTCTATCCTATCGAACGCTACCAAAAACATGACAGCCTCGTGAGAGGCGTGTTTTTGTCATGAATAATGAAGTGCTCAATATTGGCCAGCGCAGGCCACGCTGGCCATTGTCCGCGCAGCCGTGGCACACTTGATGGCACGCGGGTTGCGTCAACTGGAGGTAGAGGCTGCACCTTTCTGCAGCCGGGTCAGGAGAAAGGTTTGACCATGAACATAGTCGCAGTAGCCGATTTGGTACTTCATGGCGGTCAGGTAATCGACCCTGCCAATCACATCGATGCAGTGATGGACGTGGCGATCAGTGCCGGGCGCATTGTCGCGGTCGGTGCCGATTTGTCGGCCATGCCGCGCAAGCAGAGCATCGACGTGGCCAGCGCTTTGGTATGTCCCGGCCTCATCGATCTGCATGTGCATGTGTACGAATGGGTCACCAACTTCGGGGTCAATGCGGATGACGCGGGCGTCAATGCGGGCTGCACCACCATCGTCGACCAGGGCAGCGCCGGCGCCTGGACTTTCGGTGGCTTCAAAGCATACGTGATCGAAGCCGCGCGCACCGATGTACGCAGCTTCGTTTCGATCAACGTGGCCGGCGCGCTCAAGGGCGGAATGCGTGGCGATATGTTGCACAACCCGGGCATGGTGGATGTCGCCGACCTGGTGCGCCTGGCAGCGCAGCATCCGCGCCTGATTCGCGGCTTCAAATGCCACGGTGAATCCGGTTCTCTGTCACATTGGGGTACCGAAGTGCTGGCGGCGGCGGTGCGCGCCGGCAACGAAGCCGGCTTGCCCTTGTACTGCCACACCGGAGAACTGTTTCCGGTGGTCGAATCCAGGCGCCCGGTGGCCGAGCAGGTGCTTGAACAGGTGCTTCCGGTGCTGCGTCCCGGCGACACCCTGGCACATGTTTACAGTTCGATGCCCGATGGCATCATGGGCAGCGGCGATGCTGTGCCCGAAATCGTGCTGCGCGCGCTGGATCGCGGGCTGCATTTCGACATCGGCTACGGCATCAACTTCAGCTATGCCATCGCGCGCAGGATGATGGCCGCCGGCGTGCTGCCGAACACGATTTCAAGCGATATCCACGGCGACTTCGCCAGCTATCATGACGATTCCATCCTCGACTACAGCCTGTGCGGCGCGATGACGCGCATGCTGGCACTGGGCATGCCGCTTACCGAAGTGGTGCGCCGGGTGACGGTGAATCCGGCCGCCATCCTGCGCGATCCGGACATCGGCTCACTGACCCCAGGCACGCTGGCTGACATCACCGTTCTCGATCGTGTTGCGGGCGACTGGAGCATGCGCGATGGGCGCGGCGAGCCCTTGCTGGCAGGCGAGCGCCTGATACCGCGGCTGGTGGTCAAGTCAGGCAACGCCATCGAGCCGACCCGGCGCTATTTGCCGGATCTGCTGCCGGCGGCACGTGCCGCCTGAAGTCGGTGGTCGCGACGCGCGCAGCGAGACCTACTCGGGCTGGAAGTTGGCGGCCTTCAGAAGCTGCACACTCTTGACCAGGTCGGCGCGCATGAATTCGATAAACGCGGTCGGATCCATATATCCCGGTACGATGCCGGCCGCATCGATGCGCGCTGCGAATTCCGGCTGGCAAGCGCAGGCGGCAGGCCTTTCGGGCCCCACACGCCATACCAGGAGGCCATGGTCAGTTCCGGCATGCCGGCCTCGACCGTGGTCGGAATCTCGGGATAGGCCTTGTTGCGGGCGGCGCTGGTGATTGCCATGCCGCGTACGCGGCCGCCCTTGGTCTGCGGCAACAGGGCGGTGGCGGCATCGATCATCAATTGCACATTGCCGCCCATCACGTCGGCCAGTGCCGGGTTGGTGCCCTTGTAGGGGATCGCCTGCAGGTTGGTGCCGGTCAGGCGCATGAATTCCAGGCTGCCAAGATGGCCCGCCGCGCCCAGCCCGGAAATCGCCATGTTGAACCCGGCGGGGTTGGCGCGCACCGCCTTGACCAGATCGGCCAGGTTGGCGGCCTCGACCTTGCTCGAGGCGATGATCAACAGCGGCGCCTGGCCGACGCGGCCGAGTGCGGTGAAATCGTCGAGCGGATCGTAGGGCGTGGCTTTGACCACATTCTTGCCCATCAGGAACAGGCTGGCATTGAACAGCAGGGTATAGCCGTCGGGTTCGGTGCGGCGCACCTGTTCGCTGCCCACCGTGCCCGAGCCACCCGGAACGTTGGCAACGACCACTGCCACACCCAGGCGGTCAGCGAGACGCTCCGACATGATGCGGCCGAGCGCGTCGGTACCTCCACCCGGGGGGTAAGGCACGATCATGCGGATCGGCTTGTTCGGGTAGGGCTGGGCGATCGCGCCAAGGCTGCCCAGTGCGAACACGATTCCTGCCAGGATTCGGCGCCTGTTGGTGCTTTCCCTTGTGTTGGTGGTGGTTCGTAACAGATACCGAAGGGTAGCGATCGCTAGCCGCCAATGTATGACATTTCGACCTTCTTGCCGCGCGCGGTCGCGGCCGTGCGTATTTCCGAATAACGGTCGCGCCGCTCACCCCAGATGAGGCCGATGGCAGCGGCAATTTCATCGTCGCTCCGACCGGCACGCAACAGGCCGCGCAGGTCATGGCCCGATTGCGCGAACAGGCAGGTGAAGAGCTTGCCCTCGGTCGACAGTCGCGCGCGCGTGCAAGTGGCGCAAAACGCCTGGGTCACGCTCGAGATCACGCCGATCTCGCCGCTGCCATCGGCATACATCCAGCGCTCCGCGACTTCGCCGCTGTAGTTGGCGTCGGCCACCACCAGCGGCATCTCCGCGCTGATACGCCGCACAATCTCCGCTGAAGGCAGCACGTCATCCATGCGCCAGCCATTGCTGGACCCGACGTCCATGAATTCGATGAAGCGCACGATATGCCCGCTGCCCTTGAAGTGGCGCGCCATCTCGACCACGTGGTGGTCGTTGACGCCCTTTTTGACCACCATGTTGACCTTGACTGGTGTCAGGCCTGCTTCCTCGGCTGCCGCTATGCCTTCAAGCACACGGGCGACCGGAAAGTCGACGTCGTTCATGGCGCGAAACACCGCATCGTCCAGCGCGTCGAGCGAGACCGTCACACGTCGCAAGCCGGCGGCCTTGAGCGCGCGGGCTTTCCTGGGCAAGAGGGAGCCGTTGGTGGTGAGCGTCAGGTCCATCGGACGGCCGTCGTGCGTGGTGAGGGCCGCCAGCATGGCGATGAGTTGCTCGATGTTCTTGCGCAACAGCGGTTCACCGCCGGTCAGGCGCAGCTTTTCGACTCCGTGGCTGGCGAAAATGCCGGCGACCCGGGTGATCTCCTCGAAGCTGAGCAGGTCGCGCTGCGGCAGAAATGCATAATCCTTGTCAAATACCGAGCGCGGCATGCAGTAGGTGCAGCGAAAATTGCAGCGGTCGGTGACCGAAATGCGCAGGTCGTGCAAGGGCCGTCCACGCGTGTCGGCGAGGCGGCCGTCCGGCGCGCGCGCACTGGCCGGCACCGGCGGCAGGGCGCCGGGTACGAATTGCTTGGCGATCGGTATGACCTTGGCGTTCATGAGGACAAACACTGGTGACAATGACACTGCGATAATAACAAACCATTCAGATACCGAGCCAATCAATTGCCGTCGATCAAGCCACCGACCATGCGCGTATCTGTCCGGATGGAGAAACGCGCGCTTGCCAATAACCGCTGGTTCAGCCACCAGTGGCAGGTGCGTGGCATCGAGATGGCGGGTGTGCCCGAGGATGCGGTGGTCGAGAGCCAGGTCTTCGAGGGTTTCGACGTATGTCTTTATCCGGATGAGGCGGAAGGTTATTTTCTGAATTCGGCCAGCGGCGATCCGCAAGCGTTCGTGATGTGGCGCATCGACGAAGCCGAAGCCTTAGGCGCGGCGATTCCGAAGGTGGTGACCCTGAGCTACAACGAGGCGGCACGGCTGATGGATGCGCAGGAGAAAGTCGACGCCGTGACGCTGCCGCCGGCGATGTGCGCCTGGCTGGCCGATTACGTGGCGGCGAACTACAAGCCGGAGCCCAAGAAAAAGCGTATCAAGACTTCGTTCCTGGCGCCGCGCGACAAAGGCGCATTGTGAGTGACGACCCGCTCGAGCGCGGCGAAACCTTCTTGTCGCGCTGGTCGCGCCGCAAGCAGGCGGAGCCTGATTTTCGCAAGCGCGAAGATGCCCGCGTGGAAGACGAGGTTGCTGCGCAGCGTGGGGTGCCGGCCAAGCCGGAGCCGCTGCCGGCGCAAACGGTGCCTGCCGATTTGCCGCCGATCGAATCGCTGACCCCGAGTTCGGATTTCACCCGTTTCATGCGCCCTGACGTGCCACCGGTTGCGCGCAATGCGGCGATGAAGAAGCTGTTCGGCGACCCGCATTTCAACTTGATGGACGGCCTGGACATCTACATCGACGATTACACCAAGGCCGATCCGATTCCGCTGGCCATGCTCAAGGACCTGGCGCAATCCCGCATGTTGCGCCTGTTCGACTACGACGATGAGAAGAACAGCGAGGCGGCGCCCGCTGCACCCGCGCCTTTGCCCAAGGCGGATTCTGCAGCGCTTGAAGCGGCGCTGCCGCAACCGGGGATTGCGCCGACTGACTTGCATGCAACGGATCAGACTGTGGCTGATGTACCACGAGTCGATCAAGGATGATGTTCCGGCGCCAAAGGCCTTGCATACCAAAAGGCCTGCGACCCGGGCAATGCCGATTTTGCGCGGCAGCTAGCTCCGTATAATCCGCCCGCTCGTTTAACCTCGATCAGATCGGCTTCACAGTGTCCAATTGTCTCGTTTGCAACTGCAACCGTACCATGCCACTCGACGGTGCCACGCTTGGCGTGGCGCTGGGTGGCGCCGCACCGATCAAGGTGCACCAGGAGCTGTGCCGAGGTGAAATCGCAGCCTTTGACGCGGCCCTGGCGGATGCGGGAGCAAACGTGGAATCGTTGACGATTGCCTGCACCCAGGAAGCGCCACTGTTCGCCGAACTGGCTGGCCGATCGGCGCAAGCCGAAGTCCCGCTAAGGTTTGTCAACATCCGCGAAGCCGGGGGGTGGTCGGGTGAAGCGGGCGCGGCAGGTCCGAAGATCGCCGCATTGATCGCCATGGCACAACTGCCCGAACCTGCACCGGTACCCGGCGTAAGCTACAAATCGGGCGGCGCCACATTGATCGTTGGCGATGCGCAGGCGTCGCTCGCTTGGGCCGAGCGCCTGGCGGGCAAACTCGACGTGTGCGTGCTCATGAGTGGCAGCGTCAAGGGGGCCGAGTTGCCGGTCGCAAGGCGCTATCCCGTACTGTCCGGGTCGATCAAGGGCATTAGCGGCTGGCTGGGCAAGTTCGAAGTCGAATGGCACAGCCACAACCCGATCGACCTGGATGCCTGCACGCGTTGCAACGCCTGCATCGATGTGTGCCCGGAAGGCGCGATCGATCTTGCCTACCAGATCGATCTGGACAAATGCAAGAACCACCGCGCCTGTGTCACGGCCTGCGGCGCTGTCAAGGCCATCGATTTCGCGCGCCCCGCCGTCACGCGCAAGGAACAGTTCGATATGGTGCTCGATCTGTCGCGCGAGCCTTTGATCCGCTTGCACCAGCCGCCGCAAGGCTATTTCCGGCCAGGTGACGATCCGCTCGAGCAGGCGCTTGCGGTCGCCGAGATGGTGACGCTGATCGGCGAGTTCGAGAAGCCCAGGTTCTTCAGCTACAACGCCCGTATTTGTGCCCATAGCCGCAACCAGAAATCCGGCTGCACCCGTTGCATCGACACCTGCTCCACCCAGGCGATCAGCCACGATGGCGACCATGTCCGGGTCGAGCCGCACTTGTGCATGGGTTGCGGCGCCTGTGCGACGGTGTGCCCGTCCGGGGCGATGAGTTTCGCTTACCCCAAGACCACCGATACCGGCGCACGGCTCAAAACCATGCTGCGCACCTTTGCGACCGCCGGTGGTCGTGACGCCTGCGTGTTGCTGCACGACGAGCATGGTTTGAAGCTGATTGAAAATGCCGGCCGTGCGGTGCGGTCTGGCAAGACCGGTGCTGCCCACGCCGGCCTGCCGGCGCGCGTGATTCCGCTGCATGTGCATCACGTGGCGTCGACCGGACTTGATCTTTGGCTGGCGGCATTGGCCTATGGCGCCAGTCAGGTGAGGGTTCTGCTTAGTGGTACGGAGGCACCGGAATATGCCCAGGCACTGGGCGCGCAGGCTGCGATCGGGCAGGCGATTCTCGACGGGCTTGGCTATGGCGGCGCGCATCTGGGGTCGATTGAGGCCGATACGGGAGGCGCGCTCGCCACCGCGTTGGCGGCGCTGGTGCCGGCCCGCCCTGTCAGCGAGGCGGCGACCTGGAACGTCGCGGCGGAAAAGCGTCAGGCGCTGGAATTCGCGATCGAGCATCTGGCGCGTCACGCGCCCAGCCCGGCCAAATTGATCGCCCTGCCGGCGGGTGCGCCTTACGGCGGGCTTGCGATCAAGGTCGATAAATGCACCTTGTGCCTTGCGTGTGTCGGCGCCTGCCCGGCGGCGGCATTGGCCGACAACCAGGAGAGCCCGCAGTTGCGCTTCGTCGAGCGCAACTGCGTGCAGTGTGGATTGTGTGTCGCGACCTGCCCGGAGGATGCGTTAACCCTGCTGCCGCGCCTGAACCTGGGCGACGAGGTCAACAAGCCGGTGGTGTTGAACGAAGCGCAGCCGTTTAATTGCGTGCGCTGCTCCAAGCCGTTCGGCACCCGCCAGATGATCGACAACATGAGCTCGAAGCTGGCGGCGCACTCGATGTTTGCCGGTGGCGTGGCACTGCGGCGCCTGCAAATGTGCGCTGATTGCCGGGTGGTCGACATGATGGAGAATCGCGGCGAAGCGTCGATTTTCGATGTGCCCAAATGAGCGGTTCGCAAACAATCAACTTCGTTTCGACCCTGCCACCTGAAGAGGCAGCGCGGGCTGACCTTTACGCCTTGCTGGCGCGGCTGTTCGCGACCGGCCCGGATGAAGCGGTTTTGTCGGCGATCGCTGGCTCGCAAACGGATTTCGGAGCGGATAGCCCGCTCGGCCTGGCCTGGACTGGCCTGAAGTCAGTTGCCCGCAACGGGGATGCTGCGGCGGCCTCACTGGAGCACGCCGAGATTTTCGTCGGCACCGGCCGCGCGCCAGTATCCATTTATGCGTCTCACTACCTTTCGGACCAGTGGAAGGAAATGACGGTGGTCGAACTGCGCGATCGCCTGCCGCAATTGGGTTTGGCGCGTCAGGCTGGCATCAGCCAGCCGGAAGATCATCTGGCTGCGCTGCTGGAGGTGATGTGCTATTTGGTGCGACGCAGTAACGACGCGGCCGGGATGGCGGCCCAGCGTGAGTTTTTTGAGCGCTACCTGGGTCCCTGGTTTGCACGCTTTTGCACCGAGGTGCGTGAGCAGGCGGGCTTAATTTTTTACCGCGCCGCAGCATCGATGTTGCAGGCGTTCCTGGCGATCGAAGCGGAAGGATTTAGTCTCGAAAGTTGATGCAGTTCCTGGATTTGTCGACATATAATCAAGCTAGACATTTGTTATCAGAAACAACAATGTTGGTAAGGTTTTCGTGAGCGCGCCGTGCGATTTTTCTGTTTCATGGAATTCGGTGCAACACCGAGGAGACAAATCATGAGAGATAATTCAGTTGGCCGTCGCCGCCAGTTTCTGTTTGGCGCAGGGGCTGCTTCAGTCACTGCCGCCGCCGCTCTGGTGGTAGCCAAGCCTCCCGCAGCCGTGCGCCCCGCCGCCGGCCGCAGCAAATCCGCGACCGGTAGCGGCTACCAGCTCACCGAGCACGTTCGCAACTACTACCGCACCACAGCGGTCTGACCGGGAGCCACGCCATGTTGCTGACTCGCAAATCCGCCGGCGAGAGAGTCTCGCACGGCATGTTGTCGCGTACGTTCGGTTCGGCGCCTGCCATGCCGACCTTCAATCGCCGCGCGTTTCTCAAACGTTCCGGCCTGGGTTTGGGTGCCGGTGCGGTGCTGCCCCAGATGGGCTTTTCAATGATCGGCGAAGCGCAGGCGCAGGCCGCCAAGAGCGCCGACAAGATCGAGGTCAAGCGCACTGTCTGCACCCACTGCTCGGTAGGCTGCGCGATCGATGCGGTGGTCAAGAATGGCGTATGGGTTCGTCACGAACCGGTGTTCGATTCCCCCATCAACCTGGGCGCGCATTGCGCCAAGGGCGCGGCGATCCGCGAGCACGGCATGACCGAGCATTCGCATCGGCTCAAGCAGCCGTTGAAACTCGACATCAAGACCGGCAAGTATCTGCCCATCACCTGGGACACGGCATTCAACGAAATCGCCGACAAGCTCAAGGCGATCAAGAAGGAAGATACTGCCGATTCTGTGTTTGTCGTCGGTTCGTCGAAGCACAACAACGAGCAGGCCTACCTGCTGCGCAAGTGGGTGTCGCTCTACGGCACCAACAACACCGACCATCAGGCGCGCATCTGCCATTCGACCACCGTCGCCGGCGTTGCCAATACCTGGGGTTACGGGGCGATGACCAATTCGTACAACGACATGCAGAACACCAAATGCATGTTGTACATCGGTTCCAACGCCGCCGAAGCGCACCCGGTTTCGATGCTGCACTCCCTGCATGCGCGCGAAATCGGCGCCAAGATGATCGTGGTCGACCCGCGCTTCACGCGCACCGCAGCCAAGGCCGACGAATTCGTGCGCATCCGCTCGGGCACCGACATCCCGTTCCTGTTCGGCCTGTTGCACATCATTTTCAAGAACGGCTGGGAAGACAAGAAATACATCAACGATCGTGTCTACGGCATGGAAAAAGTGCGCGAAGACGTGATGGCCAAGTGGGATCCGAAAGCGGTCGAGGAAGCGACCGGGGTCAGCCCCGAGCAGCTCTACAAAGTGGCAGAGATGTTCGCCAAGAGCAAGCCCTCGACCATTGTCTGGTGCATGGGGCAGACGCAGCACACCATCGGCAACGCGATGGTGCGCGCATCCTGCATCCTGCAGCTGGCTTTGGGCAACATCGGTGTGTCGGGCGGCGGCGCCAATATTTTCCGTGGTCACGACAACGTCCAGGGCGCCACCGACGTCGGCCCCAATCCGGATTCGCTGCCGGGATACTACGGTCTTGCGACCGGTTCCTGGAAGCATTGGGCGCGGGTGTGGAACGTCGATTACGACTGGATCAAGGCGCAATTCGCCTCGCAGGCGATGATGGAGAAATCCGGCACCACTGTCTCGCGCTGGGTCGACGCAGTGCTCGAATCCGACGACAAGCTGGATCAGGAAAAAGCGGTCAAGGCGATGATCTACTGGGGCCATGCCCCCAACTCGCAGACCCGCGGCCTTGACATGAAAAAGGCCATGGACAAGCTCGACATGATGGTGGTCATCGACCCCTATCCGAGCGCCACCGCGGCGATGATCGCGATGCCCTCGGAATCGCGCAATCCCAAGCAGGTGGTGTATCTGCTGCCGGCGGCAACGCAGTTGGAATGCGCCGGTTCGGCTACTGCCTCGAATCGCTCGATCCAGTGGCGCGAAAAAGTGATTGATCCGCTGTTTGATTCGCAGACCGATCACGCGATCATGTATGAATTTGCCAAGCGTCTGGGCTTTGCGGACCAGTTCGTCGGTAAACGTGACGGCAAGCAGAACATCGCCGTGGTCAAGACCGCGAACGGCAAGTACGAGGAACCGGTGGTCGAGGACGTGCTGCGCGAGATCAATCGCGGCTGCTTCACCATCGGCTACACCGGGCAGTCGCCCGAGCGCCTCAAGCTGCACATGAAGAACATGCACACCTTCGATGTGAAGACCCTGCGCGCCAAGGGCGGGCCTTGTGATGGCGAGTATTTCGGCCTGCCGTGGCCATGTTATGGCACGCCGGAGATGAAGCATCCCGGCTCGCCCAACCTGTATGACACGTCCAAGCACGTGATGGACGGTGGTGGCAACTTCCGCGCGAATTTCGGCGTCGAGCGTGAAGGTGTTTCGCTGTTGGCTGAAGACGGCTCGCATTCGAAGGGCGCCGACATCTCCACCGGTTACCCCGAGCTTGATCACGTCCTGCTCAAGAAGCTGGGCTGGTGGGGCGAGTTGACCGAAGCCGAAGCCAAGGAAGCCGAAGGCAAGAACTGGAAAACCGATCTTTCCGGCGGCATGATGCGCGTATTCATGAAGAACCATGGCTGCCATCCGTTCGGCAACGCCAAGGCCCGTGCGGTGGTGTGGAACTTCCCCGATGGTGTGCCGCAGCACCGTGAAGCCTTGTACTCGACGCGGCCCGACATGGTGGCCAAGTACCCGACCCACGACGACGTCAAGACCTTCTGGCGCGTGCCGACCCTGTTCAAGACGGTTCAGCAAAAGGCGATTGCCGACAAGACCTACGAGAAATTTCCGCTAGTGCTCACCTCGGGGCGCTTGGTCGAGTATGAGGGGGGTGGCGAGGAAACCCGCTCCAACCCCTGGCTGGCCGAGTTGCAGCAGGAAAACTTCGTCGAGATCAATCCCAAGGCCGCCAACGACCGCAACATTCGCAACGGCGACATGGTATGGGTCAAGTCGCCCACTGGCGCGCAGATCAAGGTCAAGGCGATGGTGACCGAACGGGTCGATGCGCTGACCTGTTTCATCCCTTTCCATTTTTCGGGTTGGTGGCAGGGCAAGGACATGAAGTCGTATTACCCGACTGGCACCGAACCGATCGTGCGTGGCGAGGCGGTCAACACGGCCACCACCTATGGTTACGATCGCGTGACCATGATGCAGGAATCCAAGACGACGATTTGCAACGTCGAAAAAGTGGTCTGACCAGGAGACATCGACATGGCTAGGATGAAATTTTTGTGCGATGCCGAGCGCTGCATCGAGTGCAACGGCTGTGTGACTGCCTGCAAGCAGGAGCATGAAGTGCCGTGGGGCGTGAATCGGCGTCGCGTGGTCACCATCAACGACGGTGTGCCGGGCGAAAAGTCGATCTCGGTGGCATGCATGCATTGCTCCGACGCGCCCTGCATGGCGGTATGTCCGGTCGACTGCTTCTACAAGACCGACGAAGGCGTGGTTCTGCACGACAAGGACCTGTGCATCGGCTGCGGCTATTGCTTCTACGCCTGTCCGTTCGGCGCGCCACAGTTTCCGCAGGCGGGTGCCTTCGGCCTGCGCGGCAAGATGGACAAATGCACTTTCTGTGCAGGCGGCCCGGAGAAAGACCATTCCGATGACGAATGGAAAAAATACGGGCGCAACCGTCTGGCCGAAGGCAAGCTCCCGGCATGTGCTGAGATGTGCTCGACCAAGGCGCTTCTCGGTGGTGATGGCGATGTAGTGGCCGACATCTATCGCAATCGCGTTTTGAAGCGCGGCCGCGGCGCCGAGGTTTGGGGCTGGAGTTCGGCTTATGGCGCGCCCAAGGGCGGCGGCCAGGCGCCCGCACCCGCAGCACCGGCCAAATCCTAGAAAGGGACCACATGCGAGCTTTCGAGCGGGTGATGGCAGGGGCCGTAGGCATACTGCTGGCGGGTGCCCTTGGTGGATGTGGGGATCAGTCGCAATTGGGCCAGTCGACCACCTACAAGCAAGGCAAGTATCAGGGCAAGCCCGATACCCGTCCGTACGAGGTTGGCCCCGGGGTTTACTCCCAAGGCGCGCAGTGGGCTGCCGGCGACAAGACTGCCTGGGAAGCGGCCATCAAGCGCCGTCAGCAGGATCAGAACGAGTACGCCAAGGCCGAGTAGCAAGGAGAAACACGGCATGAATGATTCAATTTCGACTGGCGTCACATGCTTCATGCTGTGGTTGGCTGTGTTTTTCCTGGCGCTGGCCACCGGCGCAAGCATGGCGCAAACCCAAGCGCCGAAGGGCGCCCAGACCTTTGATTCTGTGCTCAATCCGAACGCTTCTGAGCAGGCGCAACGTCAACAACAGCAGCCCGGCAACAATGCACCGATGTGGCGTGATGTGCGCTCCGAAAAAGAGCACTTCACTTCCACACGCGGCGTAGAAGCGGGCGTTCTGATGCAGTCCGGTGGCGAAACCTGGCGCCAGCAACGCAACAACCAGTTGATCCCGCTAGGCGGGCTCTTGCTTGCCGGGGCACTCGCGGCATGCGCCCTGTTTTTCATGTGGCGCGGCACCATGCGTTTGAAGGCGTCGCCTACCGGGCGCCGCATGCAGCGTTTCAATGTTTTCGAACGCAGCATGCACTGGACGGTGGCCATCACATTCTCGATTCTCGCCATAAGCGGCCTGGTGATGCTGTTTGGCAAGTTTGTGTTGCTGCCGGTCATCGGGCACACCCTGTTTGCCTGGCTCACCATGCTGTGCAAGAACCTGCACAATTTCGTCGGCCCGGTTTTTTCACTCGCGATCATCGTGCTTTTCTTCACGTTTTTGCGCGACAACTGGCCGAAGATTCAGGACATGGTCTGGATGCGCAAGGCCGGCGGCCTGTTTTCCGACCAGCATGTGCCGTCGGGGCGTTTCAATGCGGGTGAAAAAATCTGGTTTTGGGTAGGCCTGCTGGGTTTGGGTGTGACTGTCAGCGCTTCCGGGCTGGTTCTCAACTTTCCGAATTTCGAGCAGGGCCGGGCAGCAATGCAGTTGGCCAACATCGTTCACGTGGGTGCTACCGTGCTCATGATGTGCATGGCGGCGGGGCACATCTACATGGGTACTGTAGGCGTGGAGGGTGCATTCAACGCGATGAAGACCGGCTATGTCGACGAAGCCTGGGCCAAGGAGCATCACGAAGACTGGTACGACGAACTCAAGCATGGCGCGGCTGCAGCGCCGGTTGCATCAGGTGCGGGCCCGATACCGGCCGGTGCGCCACAAGCCAAGGAGAAAAGCGCATGAAAGCCCGAATCGCAGCTGTTGCAATCGCGGTTTTCGCCGCGCAAGCCAGCGCAAAGTTGCCGCCGCCGCCGCCGGTCGACCCGGTCAAGGCTGAAGAAGCCAAGCAGAAGGATGCGGCAGCCAAGCAGAAGGGTGCGGAACTGCAGGCAAAGTACGAAGACAAGGCCGTCGCCAATTACGCGGCCAAGGCCAAGGCCGAGGGCAAGGAATTCAAGCCGGTGCTGGGCAGTGGTATTCAGCCACCGCCACCCGTAGCCGCAGCAGCACCTGTCACGACCGCCCCTGTCACGCCCACCCCGGTACCAGCCCCGGTCGCTGCAAAAAAGTAAGCACCGCGTGCACTCAGAATCGCTGCCCGAGGGCGGCGATTTCGTTTAGTGGGCCATGTTCAAGCGCGCCACGCGCGGCTCGGTCGCGCGCCCATGGCAGCGGGGCAGGCGTGGTTTGCGAGTGCGCCAGGTCTTCAGCGCAGAAGCGAGTAGGCAAGGCCCAAGGCGCCGGCCCCTGCGATCAGGGGAATCATCCCGACCTTATGGCGGAACAGGGCGATGACTGCTGCCAATCCGAGACCTAACGCGAACCATTCGGTGCCGGCATCCAGGCCCTTTGGCCAGAATACGTGATAGCCGAAGAACAAGGCAAGATTGAGAATCACCCCGACAACCGCGGCGCTGATGGCGGTGAGCGGCGCGGTGAACTTGAGATTGCCGTGGGTCGATTCCACCAGCGGGCCGCCGGCCAGAATGAACAGGAAGGAAGGCAGGAAGGTGAACCAGGTGACCACGCCGGCCGCTGCGGCACCGGCCAGCGGCAGCGCGGCGGGGCCGAACAGCGCGCCACTCCAGCCACCCACAAAGCCGACGAAGGCGACCACCATGATCAAGGGACCGGGTGTGGTTTCGCCAAGCGCCAGTCCATCGATCATCTGGGCTGCCGTAAGCCACTGGTGCTGTTCAACGGCTCCCTGGAAAACATAGGGCAGCACCGCATAGGCGCCACCGAAGGTAAGGAGCGCTGCCTTGGTGAAAAACCAGCCCATGGTCGCCAGCACGCTGTTGCTATTGAACAGCAGCGCCATTGCACCGCCCCACAGGACCACGCCCGCCACCGCCAGTAACCACAGCCGGGGCCAGGCGAATCTGGCATGCGCGGGCGTCGGCGTGTGGTCGTCAATGAGCGCGGCACCATAGGATTTTTGCGACGCGTTGTGACCGCCACCGAGGGCGAAGCGTTGCGGCAGGAATTTGCCACCGGCCCAGCCGATCAGGCCGGCTACGATCACGATCACCGGGAAGGGCACTTTCAGGGCGAAGATCGCAACGAAGGCGGCTGCGGCGATGCCCCACAGCCAGGCGTTTTTCAGCGCACGCGAACCGATGCGCCATGCGGCGTGCAGCACGATCGCAGTAACCGCCGGCTTGATGCCGTAGAGGATACCGGCCACCACCGGCAGGTTGCCGTAGGCCATGTAGATCCACGATAGCGCGATCAGGATAATGAGTGATGGCAGGACGAACAGGCCGCCTGCGATGATGCCGCCCCAGGTGCGATGCATCAGCCAGCCGATGTAGGTTGCCAGTTGTTGCGCCTCGGGACCTGGCAGCACCATGCAGTAATTGAGAGCGTGCAAGAAGCGCTTTTCCGAAATCCAGCGCTTGTTCTCGACCAGGTCGGTATGCATGATCGCGATTTGTCCTGCCGGGCCGCCGAAGCTGATAAAGCCCAGTCTCAGCCAATAGCGAAAGGCTTCGGCCAATGTGACCGGCGCTGGGGGAGTGGTGTTTGGCTCGCTCATGGGTTTTCCCCGAAGAGGTCGGCATTGTGGACCTCGCTGGCCGCCGTCTTGAGCCAAGCATATAGTGCGTCGTAGACGACCATGCCTTGTTCAAGCATGGCATCGTCATCGTGGAAATTCACCGAAAGCCCAAGTGAGATCGCGAGCAGTCCGGCGGATTGCGGTGTCAAGTCGGGTTGGCCGGTATCGGCGCCGCGCACAATGGCCGCCAGCGAATCGAGGCCCGAATCACGCAGGCCGAAATCGGCAATGAAGGCATCGAAACTGCATGCGTCGGCGCGATGCGAAAAACGCACGCCAGGCACGTCATAGGCGATCGCGTTCAGGCTCACGGCGCGGTCACTCACCTGGTCGGCCGGGACGTAGAAGAACTGCGCATCCGGGTCGATGAAGCGCCGGATCAGCCAGGGGCAGGCGATGCGATCGATCTTCGGGCGTTCACGGGTGATCCAACGGCTGGGTTGCCCGAACGTGGCGGGCACGCCGCAATCAGTCAGCTTGCGCATGGTCGGCAGGCCGGCGTCGTGCCAGCCCTCGATGCCGTCTGCCAGGAAGCGGGCATCGATGCCGGCCTCTCGCAGTGTTTGTGCCGCGTTCTGGCTGACCTGGTGTCCATGCACGCAGCAGGTGACGACCTGTTTGCCGCGCAAGCGATCGAACTGGTCCGGCACCTGCTCCGGCGCACAGCGCAGCGGGCAGGGTGAATTCGGCCGCGTCGAAGGCAGGTGCCTTGCGAACGTCCAGAAGCCGGGGGGATTGCGCGCCGCCCAGCAGCGCATTCAATGCGGTGGCTGAAACGGCATGCAAGGATTGTGCGGGTGTGGTGTCCATGGATTACTCCCAAGCGAACAACGCGGAGCTTGGACGGGACACCGTCGCGGCCAGAGTTACAGGGCCGACGGGAGTCCGCTGACATCCCGATGATGCGAAGATACGCTGATTCGCCAAGCCCCGCAACTGCGCTACAATACGCTATAGATTGTGGCCACAAGCCAGAGGCACACCATATGTACGAATCTGATATCACTTTGTTCATTCGTGAACTGCACGCGAAAAGCCCCGGGCTTGCTGCCGCGCAAAAGCAGGGCCGTGCTTTGTTGTGGGATTGCCCGCAGGACGCGGGCGAGGCGCAGCAACTCGCCGATGCCCGTGTGCCGCAGCAGCCGTATGTCTATCAGACCAAAACCTGATCCTGTGCGAAAAGAAGCATGAGCGCAGAAGCTGTTGTCGAAGATGTCCGTCCACAAGCCGCGCCGCTGGCAATGAGTCAGCCGGTCCTGGCCGCGCCCGAGGCCGCGCGCATTGCGCGCCTGTACGGCGAGCCGATGCTGGAGCTGCCGCGCGATCTGTACATTCCGCCGGATGCGCTCGAGGTTTTTCTCGATACGTTCGAAGGGCCGCTGGATCTGCTCTTGTACCTGATTCGGCGTCAGAACTTCAATATTCTCGATATCCCGATGGCGCGCGTGACGGCGCAGTACCTTGAGTATGTCGAGCAGATTCGCGGCACCAACCTGGAACTGGCGGCCGAGTACCTGCTGATGGCCGCGCTCCTGATCGAGATCAAGTCGCGCATGCTGTTGCCGGTGCGCAAGTCGGAAGAATCCGGCGAGGTCGAGGATCCGCGCGCCGAACTGGTGCGGCGCCTGCTGGAGTATGAGCGCATCAAACGCGCCGCCCGGGAGCTCGATGCGTTGCCGCAACTGGGGCGCGAATTCTGGCCGGTGCAGGTGGCATTGGAAGAGAGCTTCGCAGTGGCCCGGCCCAAGGTTGACGCCGAAGACCTGCGCCTGGCCTGGCTGGATGTGGTGCGGCGCGCCAAGCTGACCCAGCATCATCGTATCGGGCGGGCCGAATTGTCCGTGCGTGAACACATGAGCCTGATGCTGCGACGCCTCGCAGGCCAGCGTTTCGTCGAATTCACCGAGATGTTCGCGGCCAGCGTTTCCGTACAAGTGGCGGTCGTACACTTCCTGGCACTGCTCGAGCTGATCCGCGAAGGCCTGGTCGACATGACCCAGGCCGAGCCCTATGCGCCGATCTACGTGCGCCTATCGTATACGCCAAGCTAGCCTCTACGGCGCCGGACGCGCCACCGCTGCGTAGTATTGCGGCGCCTCGGAGCGCTCGAACATGCCGTAGTCGCGTTCCACTTCGCAGATGCGGAAGGTGTCGATCGGGCCGCCTTCTCGACACACTTCGGTCATGTCCAGCGCTTGCGCAACGCTGCCAGCTGTGGCCACTTGGGCGAACTTGCCGGGCCGGTACAGGCTTGCATAACGCTCCACTGGCGCCGCGCCAAGCGTATCGATCCGGGCACTTGAATCGGCTACCACCATATACCGCGGCGGTTTGACGGCCGGGTCGTTCCAGGTGTTAAGCCGCTGCGGCTGCCAGGCCGGCTTGCCGGGCGCCTCTTCGCGCAACACTTGGGCCACCCGCAGCCGATAGTCCGCAAATACCTCGTGGCGGCCAGCGGTTTGCGCCTGATGGTGCCCGCCGTGCACGCGCCACGCCGTCATGGCCGCCTCGTCACGCCAGATCTGGTACGACAGCAGCCAGCCTTCGCGGTCGAGGCTCTTGAAGCGGTCGATGAACTGGCAGCCGCCGGATTGATCGAGAAGCGGGCGCATTGCTGCGGCGATGTCGAGATAGCGCTGCATCATGCCCGGGCGCGGGCAGACTTCGAAAAAAAGGGCGAGCATGGCGGTTTCCTGATGAAGTTTGACAAGGCCGCAGCACGCCACGACGCGCCGCATAGGCAATGATACGTAGATATCGATGGCGCGGGTACAGTCGAGCCGACAGTACAATCACAGTCACTGCAATCAGGGCATGCCTTCATGCAATGGAATTTCGCGGAACTCGACCGTGCCAGGCGCTACAAGCTGCTGGTGGGCCTGGTGGTGCCGTGGCCGATCGCGCTGATCACCAGCGTTAACGCGGCCGGCGTGGTCAACGCCGCCCTATTTAGCTTTTTCAACGTCATGGGCGACGAACCGCCGATCGTGATCGTCAGCATCGAGGACCGCGACTCCGGAGCGATGAAGGACAGTGCACGCAACATCGGCGAATCGGGTGAATTCGTAGTCAATCTGGTGGACGAGGCGATCGCGGAAAAGATGCACGCCTGTTCGGTCGACTACCCGGCAACAGTGAGCGAGATCGACACCCGTCACCTGCTGATCGGCCAGGTGCGGCATTTGCATGTGCGTGACGAATTGATTGACCCGGTGACCTTCCGTGTGAAGATGGACAATTACCGTCCGGTCGGGCGATTGTTCGCCAACCAGTACGCCCGCACGAATGACCGTTTTGGCCTCGAAGCCAATGCCTATCTCGGGCGCATGGCGGCGGCCGGTCGCACTTAGCAAACCCAGGAGAGCAGCATGACGCAAACCATTTTCGTGATCAACCCGAACAGCACCCGGGCGGTGACCGACCATATCAGCCTGGCGCTTGAACCCTTTCGAGTCGCGGGCGGCGCGACGATCGAATGCGACACGCTGCTAAGCGGCCCGCCCGGGATCGAGTCGCAGGCACATGTGGACGGCATCAGCGAAAAACTGATTGCTTATTTCGAGGCGCATCCGCAGCGGCGCGCATCCGCCGCAGTCGTGCTGGCCTGCTTTTCCGACCCTGGCTTTCACGCCATGCGCGAGACGCTCGATTGCCCGGTTTACGGCAGCGCGGAGTGTGCCTACTTGACGGCGGCGGCGACCGCGGAGCGTTTCGGTGTGATCTCTATCCTGTCGCGCGCGATTGCGCGCCACAAGCGCCAGGTGCGTCTCCTGGGCTTGGAGCACAAGCTCGCCGAGGACCTGGCCATCGAGATAGGCGTGGTCGATCTGGCGCAAGAGGACATCACGTTCGCCCGCATGCGCGAGGTCGGAATGACGCTCAAGACCAGGCATGGCGCGAAAGTCGTGATCATGGGTTGCGCCGGCATGGCGCGTTATCGGGCGCGACTGGAAGAGGTGTTGGACCTGCCGGTGATCGACCCTACACAGGCGGCGGTCGGCATTGCCCTCGGCCAACTACTGGCGCGAAATGTCGCGCAATCCGGCCTTGTGAGGAAAGCGGCGTGACGCTGTTACGCTGCGCCGCGCCGGTCCGCCTAGCGCGTCGCCAGATGCTTGTGTTCCAGCAGGCTCATCAGCCGCACGATCGGCCATAGCAGCGTCAGGTACATCAGCGCCGCCAGCACGATCGGCGTGGCGTCGTAAGTCAGCGCCTGCGCCTGGCGCGCGGTGTTGAGCAGTTCAGGCAGGGCCACCACGCTGGCCAGGGTTGTCAGCTTGATCACCTCCAGGGTGTTGCTCACCAGATCGGGCAACACGTTTTTCACCGCCTGCGGTAGGATGATGTAGCGATACGCTTGGCGCTTTTTCAAACCCATCGACAGCGCCGCTTCCATTTGCCCGCGCGCAATGCTTTCGATGCCGGCGCGGAAAATTTCGCCGAAATAGCTAGAGGTGTTGAGAAAGAAACCGAGCGCCAACGCGGCCAGCTTCGGCATTTCGATCGACAGGAACGGAAACCCGAAGTAAATGAAAATCAGCAGCACCAGCGGCGGAAAGGCGCGCGGCTTTTTGTCCAGGAACTGGAAGTCGGTATCCAGATAGCCTTCGGTGAAAAGCAAGGCTTTGGCACGCTCTGGCGTAACCGTCGTGGGTGCGGCGATCCAGTCGTATTTCTTGGCGTTGAGGCCCGGTATCAGGCCGGAAAACTGGGTGGCCTCGATGTTGATCGGGCGTTTCAGGCGGCGCGCGATCTGGTTGGCCAGATCAACGTTGAAGCCCTCGACGCCGCCGCCGAGTTTGGCCATCGCGTGCGGCGCGAAAGTCGCGTCAACGCCGGTGGAGATGAGTTACTGGGCGTGAGCGCTGGTTGCCAGGGTGGATGCTGCGATTATTGCCGCTGCAAAGGTTGAAAAACGCTTTGGATGTACTCCTTCAAAAGAGTTGTTTGACTGAAACGTTCGCTGCAAACATCATGCAATGCGGGCAAATGTGTTGGATGTTTCGGCCACCGCAGCCCTTGGTCTCACTGCTCTGTCAGAGGCTTGCCGGCGCCAACCCGGTCGACGATCAGCTTGTAATGCTCGGGCCGGCGATGCTTGGCGAAGTTGAACACATGCTCGCGAAAGGTATCGCCCAGTGCCAGGTCGCAATTGAAGAAAATCAGTTCGTCCTCTTCGGTGCTGGACTGCGCCGCGATCTCGCCCGAGGGCGAGACGATGACCGAGCCGCCGATCATGTGGAAGCCGTCTTCGCGGCCGCATTTGGCCGCCGCGCCGATCCACAAGGCATTCTCATGCGCATGCGCCTGCAGCAAGAGCAGGTGGTGGAACATGCGCAGGTGCGAAGGTTCGGGCCAGTGGATGTTGTGGGAGGGCGTGTTGTAGCCCAGCACCACCAGTTCAGCCGATTGCAGGCTCATCACCCGGAAGGTCTCGGGCCAGCGGCGATCGTTGCAGATGCACATGCCGATCTTGGTATCCATGGTGTTCCACACCTTGAAACCTTCATTGCCGACTTCGAAGTAGCGTTTCTCGAGGTGCTGGAACGGTGCTTGCGGCTTGTGATCGGCGTGACCGGGCAGGTGCACTTTGCGATAACGGCCCACGACGCTGCCGACGCGGTCGACCATGACTGCGCTGTTGAAGCGCTGCCCTCCGGGCGTAAGCTCGGCGTAGCCCAGGTAGAAGCCGATGCCGTATTTGCGCGCCGTGTCGAACAGCGCTTGGGTCGCGGTGTTCGGCATCGAGCGTTCGAAAAAACGATCGACCTCCTCCTGATCGGCCATCCAGTAACGCGGAAAAAACGTGGTCAACGCCAGTTCCGGAAACACCACGAACCTAGCACTTCTGGCATGCGCTTCGTGCAGCAACTCGAGCAGCCGGCGGACCACCGCTTCACGAGTATCAACCAGGTGGATCGGCCCCAGTTGGGCCACGGCGAGCGGGAATGAGCGTTTCATCAGGTGCCTTTCGCAACCAGGTTCTTGAAAAGTTGCTTCTGCGGTGTCGGGGTGCGACTTTGTGCCAGAGGTCCGGGCGTGCGCCGGGACAGAAACATGCCGCTGCCGCGCTCGACCTGCAATTTGCGGTCAGCCACCACCACGCGGCCACGGTTGATTACGGTCTCGGGCCAGCCGCGGATCGTGCGGCCTTCGTACGGCGTATAGCCGACATTGTCGTGCAGGTCGGCAGCGGTGATGGTGGTTTGCCGCTGCGGATCCCAGATCGCGATGTCGGCATCCTGACCGACCGCGATGGTGCCCTTGCGATACTCCAGGCCGTACATGCGCGCATGGTTGGTGGCGGTCAGCGCGACGAACTGGTTGAGCGTCAGGCGGCCCTTGCCGACACCTTCGGAGAACAATAGCGGCAGGCGCAGTTCGATGCCGGGCACGCCGTTGGCCATGTCCTTGAATACCGTCTTGTCGCCCTTGGGCAGCTTGCCGCTTGCGTCATAGCGATAGGGTGCATGGTCGGATGAAAAAACCTGGAAGGTGCCGTTGGCAAGGCCCGCCCATACCGCCTCCTGCGAGGCTTCGTCGCGCGGCGGCGGGCTGCAACAGAACATCGCGCCTTCCAGTCCGGGGCGGTCGATATCGTCCGCCGTGAGAAAAAGGTATTGCGGGCAGGTCTCGCCGTAAACACGCGCGCCCAGGGTCTGGGCGGCACGGATGGTGTTGACCGCTTCGATGCCCGATACATGCACGATCAGCACCGGCGTGTCGATCAGGCGCGACATGGCGATGATTCGGTTGGTCGCCTCGCTCTCGGCCAGCGGGTCGTGACTGACGGCGTGGAACTTCGGTGCGCCGTGCCCGCGTGCCAGCAGTCGCTGCGCAATCCACTTGATCATGTCGTTGTTCTCGGCATGCACCATCACCAGCGCGCCGTGATTCGAGGCGGTGTCGAGCACGTCGAGCATCTGGAAATCGTCCAGCTTCAGTTTGTCGTAGGTCATGTAGACCTTGAACGATGTGTAGCCCTGCGCAATCAAGGCCGGCAGGTCGACCGTCAATGCGGTTTCGGTGGGATCCGAGACGATCAGATGAAAGCCGTAGTCGATTACCGCCTTCGGGCCGGCGCAGGCGTGGTAGTCGGCGACCACCTGCGGCAAGGCCATGCCGCGATGCTGCGCGGCGAAGGGGATGATGGTGGTGGTGCCGCCGAACGCTGCCGACACTGTCGCGGAATAGAAGTCGTCGGCGGTCATTACGCCGCTGCCGGAGAGTTGCTCGACATGGCAGTGGCTGTCGATGCCGCCGGGCAGCACCAAGCGGTCGGTGGCGTCGATGTCGTGGCTGCCCGCCTCAAGCTGCGTGGCGACGGCGGTGATCTTGCCGTCGGACACACCGATATCGGCTTTGAATGTGCTCTCGGCTGTGGCGATAGTGCCGTTGCGGATGGTCAGGTCGAATGGGTTCATGGCCAAATCTCGGAGGGCTCGTGTGCGACCCATGGGCGCGGCAGGTGTCGGCTTGCGGGGCGGTGGGCTAAACTGGCATTTTATTCCGGTTCAAACTTCAAACGATTGCGCACCCCTCCATGACAAAACGACTCGACTCCGCCGCAGAAGGCATGTTTGTGATTTCAGCGACACCATTCACCCAGGAGGGCGCGCTCGATCTTGAATCCACCGCCAGCCTGATGGATTTCTACCTGAAGTGCGGAGTCACCGGCATGACCATCCTGGGCATCATGGGCGAGGCGCCCAAGCTGGCTGGCGACGAGAGCATGAGCTTCGTCAAAGCCTGCCTGGCGCGCTTCAAGTTGCCGGTCATCGTCGGTGCCAGCGCCGCAGGTCTCGACAATCTGTTCGGCTTTTCGAAGAAGGTGATGGACGCCGGCGCCGCCGCGGTCATGGTCGCGCCGATCGCCGGCCTCAAGACCGACGAGCAGATATACGGATATTTCGAACAGGTGGCCAACGGTCTCAGGGGCTTGCCCTGGGTACTGCAGGACTATCCGATGATCACCACCGTGACCATGTCGCCGACGCTGATCATCAGGATGATCGCCGACTTCCCCGACATGGTAATGGTCAAGCATGAGGACTGGCCGGGCAACAACAAGGTCACCAAAATGCGCGCGGCCGAGAAAGAGGGTGGGCGCCGTGTTTCGATCCTGATCGGCAATGGCGGTGCGCATTACTCGCAACTGCTCCTGCGCGGCGTCGATGGCGCAATGACCGGCTTTGCCTATCCCGACCTGCTGGTCAGGACTTACGAGCTGTTCAAGGCAGGCAGGCTCGACGCCGCCACAGACTTGTTCGATGCATGCCTGCCCCTGATCTTCCAGGAACTGCAGCCCGGACTGGGTCTGGCGGTACGCAAATATGCGCTGATGAAGCGCGCTGCGATCAAGTCGGATCGCTTGCGCGCACCGGGGCCGAAACTGAACGACCTCGATCGCGCCGAAATTGCCTACCTGATGCAGCGACTCGAAGCCAGGGTCAAGAGCCTGGGCTAGCGCGAACCTCTTTACAAACAAGCAAGCAAATTCGAAGCGGCAAACTGGTGGCGCTCGGCGTACCACGCTGGAATGCGTATCCGATGCCGCCTATGCCACGGTACCGATCATCGCCCAAGCAGGCCTGCCAGGCTATCAGGCGGGGTTGTGGCACGGTCTGATCGGGCCCAAGGGCGTAGCGAAGCTGATGGATGAGGTTGAGCGGATCAACAAGGAAATCACTGCTTCGCTCGTCAGCCAACCAGGGCGCGATCGAACAGCTCGAAACCGAGGGTGTGGCTCGGGCCGCCGGCTCGACTGATCAGTTTGCCGCTCTGATCAAGAAAGACATCGCTCTCTGGAGCACGGTCGTGAAGGACGGCAGGATCAAGCTTGAATAGCGGAGTCAATGCCAACCGGCCAACGCCGCCTCAGCCGCCTCAGCCGGCCTTGCCGTACAGGTCGAAGATTGCCGAAAGTTCTTCTTCCCCCTTGCCCTGGGCGGCGAGCGTACGCAGCAATTGCGCCGCCAGTCCGCTGACCGGCAGTGGTGTGCCGGTCTCGCGCCCCAGATCGAGCGCGGTATCGAGGTCCTTGAGCATGGTGTTGGCCGCGCCGATCGATTCGACAGGGCGGTCGATCATGCGCGGCACGAAAATCTGCAGGGGCTTCGAGTCGGCGAATCCGCCCGCGAGTGCTGTGGGCAGCAAGCGCGCATCGACTCCGGCATTTTGCGCCAAGCGGATCGCCTCGGCGAGCACAGCCAGATTGCTGCCGACGATGACCTGGTTGCACAGCTTGGTCACCTGGCCTGCACCCGAGGGCCCCATACGGTTGATGTTGGCGGCGTAGTTCGCCATCACCGGCCGCGCCCGTTCGAAGGCGGCGGCATCGCCGCCACACATGATGGCCAACGTCCCGTCGGCGGCACCCTTGACGCCGCCAGATACCGGTGCATCGATCCATTCCATGCCGTTGGCTTGCTTGAGTCGGGTCGCGAACTCGCGCGTCTTGTCGGGGCGGATGCTGGCATGGTCGACCAGCACCTTGCCCACCCCGGGTGCCGCGGCGATGCCATCAGGGCCGAATACCACTGCCTCGACCGCCTTGGCATCGAACAGGCACATCAGCACGATGTCGGCTTGCTCGACAGCGGCTCGCACGTTCTGCGCGGCGATAGCGCCCTGCGCCAGAGCGGGAGCAAGCTTTTCTTTCGAGCGATTCCAGACGTGCACCGTGTAGCCGGCTGCCAGCAGTCGTTGTGTCATCGGATAGCCCATCAATCCGAGCCCCAGGTAAGCGAGAACCGCTTGGCTCATGTTCAAACTCCCTGCGGCCATTCCACCGCGCCGGAATGCGTGACTGCGCCCAGATTGGCCGGCCCCACCAGCCGCGCATATTTTTCGAGGGCGCCGGCCAGGCGTTCGCCCTGGCGCGGCTTCCAGGCCGCCTGCCGCGCGGCGATTTCCGCGTCGCTCACCTGCCACTCGATGCTGCGCGCTACACAATCGATGCGAATCGGATCGCCGTCGCGCACCAGAGCCAGTGGGCCGCCCTCAGCTGCCTCCGGCACCGCGTAGCCGATGCACATGCCGCGCGTGGCGCCGGAAAAGCGGCCATCGGTCAGCAGCGCAACTTTTTCTCCCATGCCCTGGCCGTAGATCAGCGCAGTGGTGCCGAGCATCTCGCGCATGCCGGGGCCGCCTTTCGGCCCTTCGTTGCGAATGATCAACACGTCGCCTTCCTTGTAACTGCGATTCTTCACCACTGCGACGCAGGCTTCCTCGCCATCGAACACCCGCGCCCGACCCTCGAATACCAGCGACTTGAGGCCGGCGATCTTGATCAGCGCGCCGTCCGGGCACAGGCTGCCCTTGAGTACGACCACGCCACCGGTCGGATGGAGCGGTGCGCTCACCGGCAGCACGATTTCGCCGTCGGCACCAGGGCTGTCCGCCAGTTCCTGCGCCAGGCTGCGACCGGAGAGCGCCAAGGCGTCGCCATGCAGGTAGCCGCCGTCGAGCAGGGTCTTGAGCACCACGGCGACGCCGCCGGCGTGGTGCAGGTCGCGCGCGAGATACTTGCCGCCGGGCTGCAGGCTGGCGATCAGGGGTGTGCGCTGGAACACTTCGGCCACATCGTCCATGCTGAAACGAATCCCGGCTTCATGGGCAATCGCGGGCAGGTGCAGGCCGGCATTGGTCGAGCCGCCGGTGGCAGCCACCGCGGCGCAGGCGTTCTCGATGCTCTTGCGGGTCACCAGGTCACGCGGCAGCGGCCCGCCATCCTTGAGGATGCGCATGACGATTTGCCCGGCGCGGCGCGCCAGCGCCAGGCGCTGCGAATACACCGCAGGCATCATGGCCGAGCCGGGAATCGCCAGCCCCAAGGTTTCCGACACCATGGCCATGGTATTGGCGGTGAATTGACCGGGACACGAACCCACGGTCGGGGCGCAATGCAACTCCAGTTCGGCCAGATCGGCTTCGCTGAAGGTGCCGGCCAGCACGCCGCCGACCGCTTCATATGCGGTCAACACGGTGGCCGGCTTGCCCTTCCACTCGCCGGGCAGCATCGCGCCGCCATACATGAAGACCGCCGGGCAGTTAAGGCGCACCATGCCCATCATCACCCCGGGCAAGGTCTTGTCGCAACCGGCGAAGCCGATGAAGCCGTCATAGGCGTGGCCACGCATCACAAGCTCGATGCTGTCGGCGATCAGTTCGCGCGACAAGAGGCTCATGCGCATGCCCTTGTGATTCATCGAAGTGCCATCGGACACCGAGACGGTGGTGAATTCGATCGGCGTGCCACCGGCGGCGGCCACTCCCAGACGCGCAGCGTCGGCCTGCGGCCGCAAGGACATCGAGCAAGGGGTGTTCTCGCCGTGCGTGCTCATTACGCCAATGAAGGGCTTGGCGATTGCCTCGTCATCCATGCCGGTGGCGCGCATGAAGGCGCGATGGGCAACGCGATCCATGCCGGCGGTGGTGATGCTGGAACGGTAGGGTTTGTCGTGGGACTTGCTCATGCGCAACGGACCTCGCTTGAATCACGCCAGTGGTGGCCGGCAGCACTCGGTTAAACTCGGAACAGCGCCAATGCCATAGCTGGCGAGCACATTTTGTCGCACTAAATGCCAATTCTGCAAACTTGAACAACTCGACCACAGTTTAGCCCATGACTCCACCATCTCTTGCGGCGCGTCTTGCCATCCGGCGTGGCGACCACATCGGTCCGACGCCTGGCTTGGCGCCGGGGTACGTGCAGGGCAACCTGGCCATTCTCCCGGCCAGCCATGCCGCTGACTTTCTGCGCTTTTGCCACTTGAATCCAAAACCTTGCCCCGTGATCGGCATGGGCGAGCCTGGCAACCCGCGCATTCCGCTCCTGGGCGCCGAACTCGATATCCGCACCGACCTGTCCGGCTATTGCCTGTGGCGTGACGGCGAGAACGTAGGCGACCTCGACGATCTGAAGTCGGTCTGGCGCGACGATCTGGTCAGTTTCGTGATCGGCTGCTCGTTCTCGTTCGAGGAGGCGCTGATCGAAGCCGGCATTCGCATGCGCCATATCGAGCAAGGCATCAACGTTGCCATGTACCGTACCAATATCGCCACGTTGCCGGCCGGCCCGTTTGGTGGGCCACTGGTGGTATCGATGCGTCCGATGCGGCCGGCCGACGCGATACGCGCGATCCAGATCACTTCGCGCTTTCCCGGCGTGCATGGGGCGCCGGTGCATTTCGGCGATCCACAGGCGATCGGTATCGCCGACATCGTGCGGCCTGATTTCGGCGACGCTGTCGAGATCAAGCCCGACGAGGTACCGGTGTTCTGGGCCTGCGGCGTCACCCCGCAGTCGGCGATTCGCGCAGCCAGACCGGCACTATCGATTACCCACAAGCCCGGCTGCATGCTGGTCACCGATTTGCGCAATTCCCAACTGGCGAGTTTTTGATGAGCGAACATTCCGATTCTGCGTGGCAGTTCTGGATCGACCGCGGCGGCACTTTTACCGACGTGGTGGCGCGGGACCCCGCAGGAAAGCTGCATACCCACAAACTCCTGTCGGAGAACCCCGAGCAATACGCGGATGCCGCTCTTGCGGCGATACGCCATTTTCTGGGGCTCAAAGCCGGTCAGCCGATTCCGGGCGCCACCATCGAGGCGGTGAAAATGGGCACCACGGTGGCAACCAATGCACTGTTGGAACGCAAAGGCGACCGCACGGTTCTTTTTATCACGCGCGGTTTGCGCGACCAGCTGCGCATCGGCTACCAGAATCGGCCGCGCATCTTCGATCGGCATATTGTGTTGCCCGAGTTGCTGTATTCCGACGTGGTCGAAGTCGACGAGCGCATGGGCGCGCACGGGGAAGTGGTGCGTGCGCTGGACGTCGACAAGACCCGTGCGGACCTGGCGGCTGCCTACGATCGCGGCTTCCGGGCGATTGCGATCGTTCTGATGCACGGCTACCGTTACAGTGAGCACGAACGGCTGATCGCGGCCATGGCGCGCGCAGCCGGTTTCACCCAGGTTTCGGTGTCGCATGAAGTCTCGCCGCTAATGAAGCTCGTATCGCGCGGCGATACCACGGTGGTCGACGCCTACTTGTCGCCAATTCTCGGGCGCTACGTCGATCGGGTGGCTGCCGAGCTGGACGGCGCGCGCCTGATGTTCATGCAATCGTCCGGTGGCTTAACCTCGGCTGACCTGTTCAAGGGCAAGGATTCGATCCTGTCCGGTCCGGCCGGTGGTATCGTCGGCATGGTGCAGACCGCCCGCGGCGCGGGCTTCGAAAAAGTCATCGGCTTCGACATGGGCGGTACCTCGACCGATGTTTCGCATTACGCAGGTGAGTACGAACGGGCCTTCGAAACCCAGGTCGCCGGCGTGCGCATGCGTGCACCGATGATGAGCATTCACACCGTGGCCGCGGGTGGTGGATCGATCCTGCACTTTGACGGCAGCCGCTATCGGGTCGGCCCGGATTCCGCCGGCGCCAATCCGGGGCCGGCTGCCTACCGCCGCGGCGGGCCGCTGGCGGTTACCGATGCCAATGTGATGCTGGGCAAGGTGCAGCCCAAGTATTTCCCGCAGGTGTTCGGTCCGCATGCCGATGAAGCGCTCGACTACGCCGCATGTGCCGCCAAGTTTCAGGTACTGGCGCGTGACATCGAGGCGGCCTCCGGGATTTCGAAGACGCCCGAAGAGGTGGCCGAGGGTTTCATCCAGATCGCCGTCGAGAACATGGCCAACGCGATCAAGAAGGTATCGGTGGCGCGCGGCTACGACATAACGCAATACACCCTGCAGTGTTTCGGTGGTGCGGGTGGCCAGCACGCCTGTCTGATCGCAGACAAGCTGGGCATTCCGCGCATCTACATCCATCCGTATGCCGGGGTGCTTTCGGCTTATGGCATGGGCCTGGCCGATCTGACGGCGATGCGCGAGCGGGCAATCGAACTTAGTCTCGAGCAGGCGGCGCGCGGCGCGCTTGATGCGGCCTTTGTGCAAATGGCCGACGACGCCCGCACGCAATTGCTGGGCCAGGGGCTGACTGCAGCGCAGGTTGTGATCCGCCGCCGTGTGCATGTCCGCTATGACGGCACCGACTCCGCGCTGGTGGTCGACGACGGCTCGCTGCCGGAGATCAAGGCGCGTTTCGAAGCCGCTTATCGAATGCGCTACTCGTTTCTGATGGAGCACAAGGCGCTGGTGGTGGAAGCCGTATCGGTCGAAGCGATCGGCGGTTCCGGGCAGTTGGTCAGCCAAAGCCAATTTGCCGAGCGGCGCATCGGCAAACTGGTCGCCGCCGAATCCGTGCGCATGTTTTCCGGTGGCCAAGAGCACGCAAGCCCGGTGTACCTGCGTGGCACGATGCAACCCGACGACAGAGTGCAGGGGCCGGCGATCATTGCCGAGCAAAACGCAACCACCATTGTGGAACCTGGCTGGCAATGCGAAGTTACTTCACAGAATCATCTGGTGCTTACACGCGCCGTGCCGCGCCCGCGCCAAACCGCGATAGGCACCACCGCAGACCCGGTGATGCTGGAAATATTCAACAACCTCTTCATGGCCATCGCCGAGCAGATGGGCCTCACCCTGGCGAACACCGCCTACTCGGTGAACATCAAGGAGCGTCTGGACTTCTCCTGTGCGGTGTTCAATCAGCACGGTGACCTGATCGCCAACGCGCCGCACATGCCGGTGCATCTCGGTTCCATGGGCGAGTCGATCAAGACAGTGATCCGCGACAACACCCAAGCCCGCGGGCGCGCCATGAAAGCAGGCGATGTCTTCGTGCTCAACGCACCGTACAACGGCGGCACCCACCTGCCTGACATCACGGTGATCACGCCGGTATTCGATGCCGGCGCGACCGATATCCTGTTCTACGTGGGCTCACGCGGCCATCATGCCGACATCGGTGGCATTTCGCCGGGCTCGATGCCGCCAAACTCGAAGGTGGTCGAAGAAGAGGGTGTACTGATCGACAACTTCCTCCTGGTCGAGGAGGGGCGCCTGCGCGATGCCGAGACGCGAGCTCTGTTGGGCTCGGGCCGGTATCCGTCGCGCAACATTGAGCAGAACATGGCCGACCTGCGCGCGATGATCGCTGCCAACGAAAAGGGCGTGCAGGAGTTGCGCCGCATGGTTGCGGAATTCGGACTCGATGTGGTACATGCCTACATGCAGCATGTGCAGGACAATGCCGAGGAGTCGGTGCGGCGAGTGATCGAAGTATTGAAGGATGGCGAGTTTTCTTACGCCATGGACCACGGTGCGGTGATTCGCGTCAAGGTCACCCTGGACAAGGCCAGCCGCAGCGGGGTGATCGATTTCACCGGCACCAGCGCCCAATTGCCAAACAACTTCAACGCACCATCTGCAGTCTGCTATGCCGCTGTCCTGTACGTGTTCCGCTCGCTTGTCGACGACGACATTCCGCTCAACGCCGGCTGCCTGAAACCGCTGTCGATCATCATTCCGGAAGGCTCGATGCTCAATCCGCGCTATCCAGCGGCGGTGGTGGCAGGCAATGTGGAAACCAGCCAGTGCCTGACTGACACCCTGTATGGCGCACTTGGTGTAATGGGTGCCAGCCAGGGCACCATGAACAACTTCACCTTCGGAAACGACACCTATCAGTACTACGAAACCATCTCTTCGGGCTCAGGTGCGGGCGATGGCTTCGATGGCGCCACACCGGTGCAGACCCACATGACCAACAGCCGCATGACCGACCCGGAAATACTGGAATTCCGCTACCCGGTGCGGGTCGAAGAGCATTCGATCCGTTTCGGCTCGGGCGGGCGCGGCAAGTGGAATGGCGGCCCGGGCGCGTTGCGCCGCATCCGCTTTCTGGAAACCATGACCGCCGGTGTACTGTCCGGCCATCGCCGCATTCCTCCCTACGGGATGAACGGTGGCGGCGCGGGCGAAGTCGGTCACAACTGGGTCGAACGCAGTGACGGTTCGATTACCGAACTGGGAGGCAGTGACGAGACCGTGTGCCAGCCAGGTGATGTCTTTGTTGTGCAAACACCGACTGCGGGCGGTTACGGGGCGCCGTAGGCGCGGCGCTCAACCCTTGTCGGTGGCGCCAGGAAACTTGTAGAACGTGCGGTTCAGGTAATTGACGACTTCATCGACGTCGCCGCGATCCCATTTCTGGCCGACATTGGTCTGCCAGCGCAGCACCTGTGCACGCAACGCGGGCAGGTCGCGGGCGATTTTCTTGTCACGCCAGTGCATCTGGGTGGTGTGGCAACTGACACAAAACGTCGAGTACAACAACTCACCACGCGCTTGCGGTGCCTTGTCTTGCGCCATGGCGGAGTGGCTGGCCAGAATCAGGATGGCGCAGACGCCCGCCGCAACTTCGCTTCGCATTTGGACCTCCGGTTGAGTTCGCGCCGGTCGGCGCCGTTTCACGTTAGGAAAACGCTGAATAAGTCCCTGGAATCCATATCCGCGAACGAAGAGTCGAATCGATTCAATGTCTTGCAAGAGCGACCTGCTCGACCTACGGACTTGTTCAGTGGTTCCCTAAGCATACCCTTTACGGTGCCGACATGCACATCGCGGCCGGCGGGTGGCAAATTCGGGGCAGGTCAGGTTTCCCTAGTGCAAAGCATTATTGCATAGACATTGTGCACGCCAGGGGTCGCTTCAGACCCGCTCGAAAACCGCCGCGATGCCCTGGCCACCACCGATGCACATGGTGACCAGCGCGTAGCGTCCTCCGGTACGATGCAGTTCGTAGATCGCCTTGACGCTGATGATGGCGCCGGTGGCGCCGATGGGGTGGCCGAGGGAGATACCGCTGCCGTTCGGATTGACCTTTTTCGGGTCGAAGCCCAGTTCCTTGCTGACGCCCAGTGCCTGGGCGGCGAACGCTTCGTTGGCTTCGATCACATCCATCTGGTCGAGTGTGAGACCGGTTTTCTTGAGTACGTTGCGCGTCGCCGGCACCGGGCCCAGGCCCATGATCTTGGGCTCAAGGCCGGCATGTGCATAGCCGACCAGACGGGCCAGCGCTTTGTGGCCGCCGGCCGCGGCTGCGCCGGCTTCCATCAACACCAGCGCTGCGGCGGCGTCGTTGATGCCGGAAGCGTTGCCGGCAGTTACCGTGCCTTCCTTTTCGAACACCGGCTTCAATTTGGCCATGTCTGCCATGGTGCAGTCGATGCGCACATGCTCATCGGTATCGAACACCACCGGGCCTTTGCGCGACTTTATCTCGATGCCGAGAATCTGTTCCTTGAAATAGCCGCCGGCGATAGCGCGCTGGGCGCGATTGTGGCTTTCGACCGCCAGTTGGTCCTGCTGCTCGCGGCTGATACCGCACTGGCGTGCCACGTTCTCGGCGGTGACGCCCATGTGGATCAAGTTGAACGGATCATGCAGAGCACCGACCATCGGATCGATCATTTTTCCGTCGCCCATGCGCGCACCCCAGCGACTGGTCGGCAGCCAGTAAGGTGCCCGGCTCATGACCTCCGCACCGCCGGCGACGCCGGCCTCGGCGTCACCCAGGAGGATCGACTGCGCCACCGAAACAATTGCCTGCAGGCCCGAACCGCACAGCCGGTTGACGTTGAAGGCTGGCGTTTCGATCGGCAGGCCGCCGTTGATGGTCGCCATGCGTGATAAATACATGTCGCGCACATCGGTGTTGACCACATGGCCAAAGGCGACATGGTCGACCTGCGCCGGATCGATCTTTGCGCGCGTCACCGAGGCGCGCACCACCGCTGCCGCCAGGTCGACCGCAGGGGTGTCCTTGAGCGCACCGCCGAATGTGCCGATCGCTGTGCGTACGCCGGACAAAACCATCACTTCACGCCGGACCATGACTTGCATCTCCTGTTGAACGTTCAAGCCGCAAGTTTAGCGCGTCCGCCGTGCGCCACGCTCAGACCATGGTCTGTTGTGCGAGCAACGGCAGAAGGCCGCAGCCCGCGCCTAAGTCCGGGAAAGACCAGGACATGCGCGGAGATTGCACGTTCGGCTGCCTCGTGTTGCACCTGCCGAACACGTTTATCATGGGTGCTGGCGCGTGAAGCAAGAGCCCGAATGAATACCCGCGAACTCGTCAACTACCTTGAAGGCCTGGCCGAAAACAACAATCGCGCATGGTTCGCCATGAACAAGCCTTCGTACGACATCTTGCGCGCGGAGTTCACTCAGTTGGTGGCGCGCATCATCAGCGAAACCGCGCGCTTTGATCCGGCGGTCGCCGGGCAGGACCCCAGGAAAGCCCAGTTCCGGATCAACCGTGACATCCGCTTTTCGAAAGACAAGAGCCCCTACAAGACCAATTTTTCAGCAGTGATCGCGCCGGGCGGCAAAAAGGATCCGGGGTCGCACTATTATTTCCATGTCGATCATCACGGCAAGCTTCTGATAGCTGGCGGCTGCTACATGCCGCCAGCGGACGTGCTGGCGAAGATTCGAGCCTCGATCGCGGCAGATGCGGCCGCCTTTGGGCGTCTGCTGAAAGTCAAAAGCCTGTGGTCGCATTTCGGCCAGTTCGCCGACGAAGGTCGCCTGGTGCGCCCACCCAAGGGCTATGCCGTGGCTACACGGCATATCGAGTTCATCAAACAAAAGAGTTTCATTGTCTGGACCGAGACGCCGGTCGCGGGACTGGACGCGAAAGGCCTGGCCACTCAGGTCGCTGCCGGCTTCAAGCGTGCATTGCCGCTGGTGAAGTGGTTGCGCGCGGCGCTGCAATGAGGTTCGAACGGAGCCCACGCAGGTGGGGGGTGGCGGCAACCTGGGCCGTGCTGGCATTTTGCATGACCGCTGTGTGCGCGCAGGTTGCGCCAATTTCGCGCGAACAGGCCTTGCGGCAATTGACAAACAGTGCCGCGCCAGTGCGGCGAGCGGCGGTCGAACGTCTTGCCATGGTCGGACGTATGCAGGACGCCGATGCCTTGGCCAATCTGTTGTTCGATACCGATGCCCACGCCCGCGCAGGCGCCGAGGCAGCCCTGTGGAAGGTCTGGTCACGCAGCGGCGATGCGCGCATCGACAAGCTGTATGCCAAAGGCGTGGCGCAGATGAATTCAGGCGCAGCCGAAGATGCGATCGCGACCTTTGGCGAAATCATTCGCTTGAAGCCTGGGTTTGCCGAGGCCTGGAACAAGCGTGCCACAGTGCTGTACTTCATGGGTCGGCTGCGCGAATCGCTGGCTGACTGCGATGAGGTGATCAAGCGCAACCCAAACCATTTCGGCGCGCTTGCGGGATACGGCCAGATTTATACGGGTCTTGCGAACTACGAGTTGGCTTTGGAGTATTTCGCGAAGGCGTTGGCCGTCAACCCGAACCTGAGCGGCGTCGCAGAAAATGTGCGGACCTTGCGTGAATTGATGAACCAGCGGCAACGCAAGACCACCTGACGCATCCTGGAATGCCGTGCTGGAACGGCACAGTGGCTTGGGCAGGCCGGCAACCTCCACCTCAATCCTGGTGCAGTAAGCCAGCGGAGAATGGCGAATAGAGCGCAACGACGACCTGCGATGCGCTCGCTTTTTGGGGCACGACACCGGAATTGTGACTTGCGTCACAGTTTTTGACATTTGTGCTCAGGTTTTCTCAATCTTGGCCGTTTATGGACCACGGACCGCAAAGCCTTTGCTTGACGACAGTAAATGACAATGGCATAGTGCAATGGTTTTATGCTTATGTCATAAAGCGGTGTCATGCCTCCCATTCGCCGCAGGAATAGCCCATGAACGAAGCTCCGAAAGCGCCAAATCAATTAACTGTGACTACGCTCCTTAAAGAGTGCCGCGACATCGCCCGCTCGCGCTTGGCAGAAGTGATCGCCGGCGCGCTGGCCAAAATCGACGAAGATCTGTTCCAACTGGCCGACAAAACGTGCAAACGCGACGAGCAGCAGGTGTATCTCGACGCCATGACGCGGGTACGCCAGCATCGTGCCGAGATACAGCGCCAGTTCGAGGAGAGCTTCACGACTATTTACGACAAGCGCCTGGACGCCGGTAGCGCCGCGTCGAAAACCGCAGCAGCTGCCAGCGCAGGCCCAGGTGACTTCGGTGGCATCGAACTTTCATTGGTGTCGGACTCGATAATTGAAACCGGCATCGCCATCGACCGCTTGGCCAAAACGGTGATGAGTTCGGTGGATAACCTGGAGATCCTGGGCATTCGTGCCCGCTTCGGAATGCTGCTCAATCGCGAGTCCCTTGAAGACGCCGACAATCCGCTGAGTCCGGAAGCGATTTTTGAAGCCCTGAAGCTTGCCTGCAACCACATACCGGCCGAAGACGCGGTCAAACAGGCGCTACTGGCCGCGTTTCAGCCTTACCTGTCGAAATCGATCACGCAGATTTACCATGCGGTCAACCAGAGTCTGGTGGCGCACCATATCCTGCCGCGGATTCGCCACAGCGTGAAGACCAACGCCGACCCGATGGGTACGTCGCAGCGCATGGTGGGCCTGAGCGCGACCCAGCGCATGCACGCCTTGTCACAAAGCGGGCGGCTTTCACAGTTCGACGGCGCGCAGCCTGGCGATCGCAGCGGTTGGCTGGGTAGCTCAATGGGTAATGAACCCATGGCGATTGCCAGTCTTCTGGCCGGCCTGGCCCAGGGGCAGGCGTCGGCCCGTGTTGAGAGCTTGCGCATGCTGGCCGATCCAGCGCGATTCGCCACCGGCGATACCCCGATCGCCGCCAGCGAGTCGCTGCTCGAGATCCTCGCACGCCTGCAAACCGATGCCAATCTCGGGGCGAGCGCCGGCTTTCTTGCCCCCAATTTTTTGCGTAAACTCGACCGCAGCTTGATTGCCGAGGGCACACCGCTCGATCAATTGACGATCGAACTGGTGACAGTGGTCTTCGACTATCTGCACAATGACACCAAGATCGACGATCACATCAAGGGCCTCATCGCGCGGCTGCAGATAGTTGCGGTCAAGGCGGCTATACTGGATCGCAGTTTTTTCGCGCGCCGCGAGCATCCGATGCGGCGCCTGCTTGATCGTATCGCCGAGGCCGGTGCCGATCCGGCGATCGACCGTTTCGAAGACGGCGTCTTCATGCGCGGCATCAAGCACATCGTCGACGACCTTGCTGTGCAGTTCAAGGACGATGTGTCGGTGTTTCAAAACGCGCTCGAGGAACTCGATCTGTTGGTGGCACGCGAGCATGCCGCGGCCGAGAAGTCGGCGAACTTGCATGCCGAGGGCTTGGCTGCCCAGGAGGCACTTGCCGCCGCCGACGCCGCCGCGCGCGCCGATCTGGCGGCGCGCATCTCTCCGGACACGCCGGAATTCATGCGCGAATTCATTTCCACCCTGTGGTTGCGTGCGGTGGTGGAAGCGCATCTCAAGAAGTTGACAGGCGAGGACTCGGTGGCATCCCGCCTGAACCTTGCTGCTGACCTGATCTGGAGCGTGCAAGCCAAGGGCCGCGCCGACATTCCGACCCTGGCCGGCATGTTGCCAAGGTTGGTGCGCGGCCTGATGCGCGGAGTCATGGCACTTGGCGTGGCGGAGCTTGAACGCCAGGCATTCTTCAACCGTCTCATGCGTGCGCATACCGAGGCGATCGCAGCGGCCAAGGCCGCGGTGGTCGACGTTCCTTCCCGGCCGGTGCCGAGTCAAAGCGGCGACCTGCCGACGCTAAAACCGGTGCCGCTGGTCAGTGGTACCGACGACTACGAATGCCGGGTGCTTGAACTGGCACGCGGTACAACGTTGGAATTTTCCGATGAACAGAGCGACGACCGCTTCACGCTTACCTGGGTCAGCCCGAAACGCACGTTTTACCTATTTACCAATGGCAGCCGCATGCGCCAGATGAGCGTGAACACGTTGGCCGGCTTGTTGCGCCGCGGCGTCGCGCTCGTGGCAGACAACTCCGTGCCGATGATCGACCGGGCGATCGATGCGCTTTCGGCGCATCCAATGGAGGTTGCGCTGGCGGCCTGAGCATTGGTGCAGGCGATCGGTGCAGGCTATCGGTATTGCATGCCGCACGCGGCTTGCGTGGCGCTCACTGCTTTCACGCCGTCAGCGTCCGTGCCAGTAGCGCGGGCGCAGGTCACGCTGGGTGGTGATCGCGGTGCCCTCGGCGCGCATGCGCAGGATTACAGCACCGGACTGGTCAGTGCGCAGCACACGTATGTCACGTTGCTGATAGCGCTCGAGTATTTCGGCAGCAGGATGGCGAAAGCGGTTGCGATAGCCCGCGGCAACGATGGCGGCACGCGGTTTGACGGCATCCAGGAATTCCGCGGTCGAGGAGGTCTTGCTGCCGTGATGCGGCACCAGCAGAATCTCGCTCGCCAGGTCGGCATTGGCCGCGACCAGACGCGCTTCGACATCGCGCTCAATGTCGGCCGGCAGCAACACCTGCCTGCCGTGGGCGCGTATCGCCAGAACACAACTGCTGGCGTTGTCCTTCCGGTCTGCAATGCCTGCGTAGTCGCTACGCTGCGGATGCAGGAATTCGAAAGTGACCGCATCCCATGTCCAGCGATCGCCGGCCACGCAGCGTCTGCGTTCGTTGGCTGCTGCAACCACCGGGTGTGTCGCGGGCAGCGGTGAGGTCAGAACACCGGTTGTAACGGCCTTCAATGTTGATAGCGCACCGCCGGTGTGATCGTTGTCATCATGGCTGACCACCATCGTGTCTATCTGCGTCACGCCTTCGCCACGCAGGTAGGGCACGATTACGCGGTTGCCGCCATCGGCTTCGGGCGAATACTGCGGGCCGGTATCGAACACCAGCGTGTGATTGGCGGTGCGTGCAACCACCGCGAGGCCCTGCCCGACATCGAGGACTGTGACCCACAAGTCGCCCGTGCCGGGCGCATGCGCCGGGTGGGCCAGGAGCGGCAGCATCCACACCGCGCCAAGTGCGCGCCAGTGCATGGGCCATGGAATCAGGCACCAAACGATGCCGACGAGTGCCAGCAGGACTGTCCACACAGGCGGCGCCGCGCGTTGCCACACGGCCCAGTCGAATGCGCCGAGCCAGCCAAGGTAGTCCATCAATTGCGCCAGCACCCAGTGCGCGAGCAGTGCGACCGCATCCACGGGTAAGAGGCAGGCCAGCAGTGCAAGCGGTGTGACAACGAAACTGATCACCGGAATCGCCAGCGCGTTGGCCATCGGCCCGGCCAGCGAGACCTGCTGGAACAAGGCGAGAGTCAGCGGAATCAGGCCAAGCGTCACCGCCAACTGCGCGACAAGTGCAGTCTTGAGCCAGTGCGCGCGGGCGCTTAGCGAGGCGCCGGCCAGCAGCAATACCGCGACGGCGCCGAACGACAGCCAGAAACCGGGGGACAGCGGTGCCCATGGGTCGATCAGACACACAGCGCCCAGGGCTATCGCCAGCACCCTGGTGCCGGAGCCGAACCAGCCACGCCAAACTGACCAGGCGGCAACCGCCAACATGAACAGCGTACGTTGCGCAGGCACTGCGAAACCGGCAATCAGGCAATAGGCAAATGCGGTCAGCAAGCCCGCAACTGCCGCCGCGCGCGGTGCCGCCAGCGCCAGCATCAGACGTTCCGAGCGGCGCCATGCGGCAAACGCAAGAAATGCCCCCAAGCTTGCGATCATCGTGACATGTAGCCCGGAAATGCTCATCAGATGTCCAACCCCGGTGCGGGTGAACAGTTGCCAGTCGTCGTTGTCGATTGCGCGCTGGTCGCCGACCGCCAACGCCACGATGACGCCACCGTGGGGCGTGTCGGCCAGTGCCAGTTGCAAACGCGTTCGTGCAGCTTCGCGCGCCCGATGCACCAGCGTGCCGGGCGTCCACACAAATGTGGCGAGCCGCCGCTGCGGCGCCTCGCTGCGGGGTGGCCGCACATAGCCGGTGGCGCGAATACCGCGCTCCAGCAGCCAGGCTTCGTAGTCAAAACCGTGTGGGTTGGCACTGCCGTGCGGCTTGCGCAAGCGCAGGTTGAATTGCCAACGCTCACCTGCATGGACCGCCGGGTTCGGCAGGTCAGCATCCGGCGTGAAGCCACCGTACCAGGCAAGTTGAATGCGGGCCGGCAACTGCGCTCCGGCCGTCAGCACCTGTTCCGGACTGAATTCGAAGCGCACGCCGCGCTCGAAATGCTGGGGCAGGGAGGAAACAATCCCGATCACCTCGACGTCGCGCCCTTCAAGGTATGCCGGCAGGGCGTCGGCCAGACGCACATGGGCGAATATCGCCGCCCAGAAAAAGCCGGCGAGCAGGCCGCAGCTCAGCTTCGCGCAGCCCGTTCGCCATGCCAGTCGGTCACTTGCGGGGTCGCGTGCCAACGCGACCCATACTGTTGCCGCGACTGCGGCGGCGGCAATTGCGGTTAGCGCGGCGATTGAAGGCAGGCTTGCCTGTACTTGTACAAGCCCGCAGCCCAGAGCAAACGCGGCCAGAACCAATCGCATGCGGGCATTCTAAACAGGCAATGCATACTGCCATCTGCTTTGCCCTCTTGTATACTTTGGCCATCGATTGTGTATACAAAAATAGGCCATGACTGTCCATTTGCCCCCGATTGCCGCTTTGTCGGACCCCGCCAGCGCACTCGCGGATCTCAATCCGTTGCCGCGTCTTCTAATGGGGCCCGGTCCGATCAATGCCGACCCGCGCGTGCTGCGCGCAATGTCGTCGCAGTTGCTGGGTCAGTTCGATCCGCAATTCCGGCAGATGATGCGCGAGACGATGCAGCTATATCGCGGCGTTTTCGAAACACGCAACGATTGGACATTCATCATCGACGGGACGGCGCGCAGCGCCATCGAAACGGCGATGGTTTCGTTCATCGAGCCGGGTGACCGAGTGCTGATTTGTTCGTTCGGCCGCTTCGGTCAGTTGAAAACCGAGATCGCGCGGCGGGTCGGCGCGGAGGTCAGGGTGATCGAATGCGAATGGGGCACGGTGTTCACGGCGGAGGCGATCGAAGCTGCGGTCAAGGCGTTTTCGCCGAAGCTGGTGGCGCTTTGCCAAGGCGACACTTCGACCACCATGTGTCAGCCCCTGGAACATATCGGACGCATTTGCCATCGTTATGGGGCAATGCTGCAAGTCGATGCAACAGCCACCGTGGGCGGCACGGCGTTACGCACGGATGCATGGGAAATCGACTGCGTAACCGGCGGTCTGCAGAAATGTCTGGCCGGACCCTCAGGCGCCTCACCGGTGACACTGAGCGACGCCTTTGCCAAGGTGATATATCGGCGCCGCCATATCGAGGAAGGAGTTCGACCGGCAGCTTATGTGCCCGGGGTCGGGCGCATGATTTCGAGCAACTACTTCGATCTCGCGATGGTGATGGATTACTGGAGTGATGTGGCGCTCAATCATCACACCGAGGCCACCACGATGTTGTACGGCGCGCGCGAGTGCGGCCGCATCTTCATGCAGGAAGGACATGCGGGGGCGTTCAAGCGCCATGCCGATGCCTCCAGTGCGATGGTTGCCGGAATCGAAGCGATGGGCCTCAAGGTTTTTGGCGATGTCGCACACAAGATGCCGAACGTCACCGGAGTGTGGATTCCGATCGGGGTCAACGCGGATCGTGCGCGGCTGGCCCTGCTCAACGACTTCAATATCGAGATAGGTACGTCGTTCGGCCCCTTGCACGGCAAGATCTGGCGTATCGGTGCGATGGGGTACAACGCACGGCGTGACACGGTAATGCTGACCTTGGCGGCGCTCGAAACAGTGCTGGCCGCCGAAGGGCACAGGCTGCCACGCGGCGCCGCGATCGACGCCGCTTATGCGGTGTATCGCGCGGGCTGAGACAGCCAGCGCGGCTCATTGGACAGCACCCCGTCCGCTGCGTGAATCCCTACCGAAGGAGGACGAGCGCTCCCGTCGGGTGGTCAATCGGGCGTGCTCATGACGCCAGGAAGAGAAATACGACCTGGCGCCTGGCCAAAAGCGGTGCGGGTTCGCGGCGCCAGGCAGCCACGGTTTTCATGCGATTGCTTGCAGATGGCAAGGTCAGATCGATCGCCAGCGCCAGCCGGGTCGCCGGCTGCAGTGTGGCGGTGAGCGCTTCGTACAGGGCCTGGTTGCGAAAGGGAGTTTCGATGGCGATCTGGGTTTCCCGGGCCGCGCGCGATCGAGCCTCGAGGTCGCGAATCGCCTTTGCACGTTGCGGTTCCTTCATCGGCAGGTAGCCGGCAAAGGCGAAACGCTGGCCATCCAGACCGGATGCCATCAGGGCCAGCAGCAGCGATGACGGGCCGACCAATGGCGTCACGGGAAGCGAGGCCTCGTGCGCCATGCGCACCAGCAGCGCACCGGGATCGGCCACCGCCGGGCAGCCTGATTCGGATAGCACGCCGACGTCACGGCCCGCTCGCATCGCCGCGATCAGGGGCTTGAGGTCCTCAGGCCTTGGTGCATGACCGATTTCGGTAATCGACACTTCCTGCATCGGCAGGCGAATACCCGCAGCCTTGAGGTAGGCCCTTGCGGATTTTGCATTTTCCACGGCAAACTCGCCCAGGCCCTGCAGTATTGCAAGCGTAGCCGGAGGAATCGTCGCGCGGACTAGCGATGACTGGTCGCCACCTTTTAGGTCGCCGATGGCCGCCGGTATCAGATACAAGGTGCCGGGGCTCATTGGACTACCATCCCGTCACCGCGTGGCATCCTCCCAGTGGAAGGATGAGCGCTCGCTTCGAGTGGCCGGTCGGGAGCGCTCATGCTGGTGCGAACAGCGCGACGTTTTCGGCGCGCAGCATTCGAACCAGTGCGATGAGCGGCAGGCCGATCAGCGCGCTTGGATCGTCGCCGGCAATGCTCTCCATCAAGGCGATTCCAAGCCCCTCGGACTTGGCCGAGCCGGCGCAGTCATAAGGCTGCTCGGCGGTGAGATAGGCCTCAAGCTCGGCATCGCTTGCGTCGCGCATCACAACGGTGGTGGTGACCGTGGCGGTCTGTTCACGCCCGCTTGAGGCGTTGACCAGAGCCAGTGCGGTGTCGAAATAGGTGACTTTGCCGCGCATCTGCTTTAGCTGCCGCAATGCGGGGTCACGGCTACCAGGCTTGCCCAGCACTTGGCCGTCGCAATGTGCAACCTGATCTGACCCGATGATCAAGCCATATGCGAGTTGGCGCGCGACCGCGCGCGCCTTCGCCAGTGCCAGGCGCACAGCCATTTGTGCAGGTGTTTCGCCACTCTGCGGTGTTTCATCGACGCCAGGAACGCGGGTTTCAAATGGCAGACGCAGGCGCGACAGCAATTCTGCGCGGTAGCGCGAGGTGGAGGCCAGGATTAGAGGTTGCATGGCGTACTCGGAATGAACCAACGGGTGTTGCTGCGGGAGCAACCGGAGCGCAACTGTACCCAATTCCGCCGCTGGCAAGCGAAATGCCTGTACGAATCCGCGATTGCGCCGGCAAAAACACACCGGCGGTAGCCATCCGCAGTCGGCCGGGTCGGATGTGCAAGCCGCCGATTCACGTGAACAGGTCCATTTTGCGCAGGTAAGGCCGCGTGTGGCCGAGTCTGCTAAGCTTTTGACTGTAAAGGAAAATTACGCTATAATTGCCGGCTTACGTCCGTTAGGGCGTTGCGTTTTTTGAACGGAAGGCAGGCGTGGAAGATCGTGCGCTGATGTCTCAGGCGGAAGACTGGGTCATCGACTCGCGGCGATTCGTGGAGCGTCGTGGCAGTATCGAAGCAACGTTGACGCTCGAGTTGCTTGAACGCCTCGATGACGAGGTGGTCGAGGACTTCGCGCCGATCGCGGTGCATGTCGAGGTCGCGCGTTCGCCGCGCGGCCTTTCAGGTCTGCGCGTACGCCTGGATGGTGTGGTGAGTGTGGAGTGTCAACGCTGCATGAATCCGCTCGAGGTCAGGTTGGCGCCGCGCGTACGTTTCGAGTTGGTGGATACCGAAGCGGCACTGGATGCCGACGACGATGACCGTTGGCATGCGGTGCTGCACTCGGAACGATTTGATCTGCTGCATCTGCTGGAAGACGAGTTGTTGCTGGCGTTGCCGTTTGCGCCCATGCATGAAGCATGCGCTGCGCCGGCCGGCAGCTCGGCGGGAGAAAAGGCAATGCCGTTCGCATTGTTGGCGGGCCTGAAGAAAAAGGCCTGAAAGGGCGGCGGCCGAGTGGTTTAATGCGGCTAAATTTTCGTGTGACAGGGAGTACATCATGGCAGTCCAGCAAAACAAGAAATCACCTTCCAAGCGCGGCATGCATCGCGCGCATGACTTTTTGACTGCTCCTTCTTTGGCGGTCGAGCCGACCACCGGCGAAGTCCACATGCGCCATCACATCAGCCCGAACGGGTACTATCGTGGCCGCAAGGTGGTCAAGTCCAAGACCTGACAGATCGCAGGATGGGCATGGGGCGGCGGCAAGAGCGAGCCGACAGTACTGACTGCCCAACGTTTGTGAGCGGCAAGGCCGCAGGTAAAACCGGATCACGGAATGAATGTGCGAATGCGCACTGGCGCCCCTCACCGTCACGCAGCCGAAAGCATGACTGCGGCTGTTCTTGAGATCGGGTTTGCGGAATGGCGATAGTTGTAGCGATTGATGCCATGGGCGGTGATCATGGCGTCGCTGTTACCGTTGCGGCGGCTCTTGAATTTCTTGCACGCCACCCGCTTGCTGGCGTGATCCTGGTCGGACAAACCGAGCCGATTGCATTGGCGTTGAAGCGCCTTGGCCGGGCGGCGGGTCAGCTTGTCGCGCGCTTGCAGGTACACGGCGCATCCGAAGTTGTAGGCATGGACGATCCGCCTGCCCAGGCGCTGCGCCGCAAACGTGATTCGTCCATGCATGCTGCGGTTGATCTGGTCAAGCAGGGTGTGGCGCAGGCGGCCATTTCAGCCGGCAACACCGGCGCATGGATGGCCATTTCAACTTTCATGTTGCGCACCCTTCCCGGAATCGATCGTCCGGCGATATGCGCGCCGCTGCCGAACCAGCGCGGCGGTGCGACCTACATGCTTGATCTCGGTGCCAATGTCGATTGCAAGCCGCAGCACCTGTATCAGTTCGCGCTCATGGGCTCGGCATTGGTGGCGGCGGTCGAACACCTGCAGACGCCGGCGGTGGGTTTGCTGAACATCGGCGAAGAGGAAATCAAGGGCAATGATACGGTGAAGGAAGCCGCCGTATTGCTGCGCGCAGCACACGAGCGCGGCGAGATCCGTTTCTTCGGCAACGTAGAAGGCAACGATATTTTCAAGGGTACGGTGGATGTGGTGGTGTGCGACGGTTTTGTCGGCAATGTCGCTCTCAAGACGTCCGAGGGGCTGGCGCAAATGCTCGGGCGCTCGCTCAAGGCTGAATTCGAACGCAACTTGTTCACCAGGGTGGGAGCCCTGTTTGCGCTGCCGGCGATCAACGGATTTCGGCGTCGCTACGATCACCGCCGCTACAACGGCGCGTGCCTGCTCGGGCTCAATGGCCTGGTCGTGAAAAGCCATGGCTCAGCCGATGTCTACGCTTTCGGACGGGCGCTGGATCGGGCCCATGACGCGGTCGAGTCTGGTGTCGTCGCGGCAATCGCCCTGCGTATTGCGCATCATGCGGCAGGCAGCGTCGCGGTACCCGCGGTCGCCTAGCTGGCAGCGGCTCAACATGTTTTTTTCGCGCATTGCGGGCACCGGTTCGTACCTCCCTGGCGCCGCAGTGAACAACGATGCGCTGGCGGCGCGCGGCATTGATACCTCCGACGCCTGGATCAGCGATCGCACCGGCATCCGCATGCGCCATCTGGCGGAATCGGGACAAACCAGCAGCGCGCTGGCCGAACCGGCCGCACGCGCCGCGATGGATGCCGCCGCTGTCGGATCCGGTGACATCGATCTCATCATCGTAGCCACTTCCACGCCGGATTTCGTTTTTCCAAGTACGGCATGCCTGTTGCAGGCGCGCCTGGGCATCAGCGGCTGCCCGGCTTTCGACATCCAGGCCGTGTGCAGCGGTTTCGTATATGCCATGGCGACAGCCGATCAGTTCATTCGCGGCGGTCAAGCAAAGTGTGCACTGGTGGTGGGCGCCGAGGTCTTTTCGCGCATTCTCGACTGGAGCGACCGCGCTACCTGCGTGCTGTTCGGCGATGGCGCGGGCGCTGTGGTGCTCAAAGCTGCGGACACGCCAGGCATTCTGGCCCAGGCACTGCATGCCGATGGTTCGCAGGCCGGCATCTTGAGTGTGCCTGGCAACCTGGCTGGCGGCGCAGTCACCGGCGACCCGTTTCTGCGCATGGATGGCCAGGCAGTGTTCAAGTTTGCCGTACGCGTACTCGACGAGGTCGCGCGCGAAGTCATCGAGAAAGCTGGTCTGAGCTCCGCCGATATTGACTGGTTGATTCCGCACCAGGCGAACTTGCGCATACTCACCGCGACCGCGCGCAAGCTGAAAATGCCGCTGGAGAAACTGGTTGTGACCGTCGACATACACGGCAACACATCGGCGGCATCGATCCCTCTGGCGCTCGATACCTGGATACGCGCAGGGCGGATCCGCAGCGGACAACGGGTGCTCCTTGAGGGTGTCGGAGGGGGATTTACCTGGGGTGCAATTTTAATGGAGATGGCATGAAGATAGCGATGGTGTTTCCCGGACAGGGCTCGCAGAAGCAGGGCATGATGCAGGGCTTTGCCGATACTGCGATTGTGCGCGAAACCTTCGCTGACGCGTCCGCCGTGCTGCACGAGGACCTGTGGGAGCTGGTCGAAACTGGTACACCCGACGCACTCAACGCAACGGTAAATACGCAGCCGGTCATGCTGGTCTCGGCCTACGCGATGTATCGCGCCTGGCAGGTCGCCGGCGGCCCGGCGGCAACGCTGATGGCCGGTCATTCGCTGGGGGAGTACACCGCCTTGGTGGCCGCCGGCGCGTTGCGTTTTGCCGATGCCGTGCCCCTGGTGCGTTTTCGCGCGCAGGCCATGCAGGATGCGGTGCCGATCGGTACCGGCGGCATGGCCGTGATCATGGGTCTGGATGCAGATGCGGTTCATGCGGCCTGCGCGGAAGCGGCGCAAGGAGAGGTGGTCGAGGCAGTCAATTTCAACGACCAAAACCAGATCGTGATTGCAGGCTTGAAGTCGGCGGTCGAACGTGCTTGCGTCGCCGCCAAGGCGCGCGGAGCCAAGCGGGCGCTACCGCTGCCGGTATCGGCGCCATTTCACTCGTCGCTTCTCAAGCCGGCTGCGGAGCGCTTGCGCCAGCGCCTGCAGGGAATCTCCATCGTGGCGCCGACCGTTCCGGTGATACATAACGTCGATGTGGCCAGGCATGCCGAACCGGCTGCGATTCGCGAAGCGCTCGCGCTGCAGGCGGCAAGTCCGGTGCGCTGGGTGGAAACAATCCAGGCCATGCAGGCCGCCGGCATCACGCATGTCGTCGAGATCGGCCCGGGCAAGGTCCTGCAGGGGCTTGTCAAACGCATCGCGCCTGATCTGGTCGCCCTGGCCGTCAACGACGCTGAATCCCTCACTGCGGGCCTGGAGGCGCTGGCATGAAACTCGACGGAAGTGTGGCGCTGGTAACCGGCGCCTCGCGCGGAATCGGCCAGGCTATCGCGGCCCGCCTGGGCGCCGCGGGAGCCATCGTGATTGGAACGGCGACTTCCGCAGCCGGCGCCGCGGCCATCGACGCAACTCTGCGTGACGCCGGGGTGCGGGGCGGCGGCCGGGAACTTGACGTCAACCATACGGATCGGATCGTGCCGCTACTCGAAGAGATCAGGCAGGAGTTCGGCGCCGTTTCGATTCTGGTCAATAACGCCGGCATCACACGTGATCAGTTGGCGATGCGCATGAAGGATGACGACTGGACGGGCGTGATCCAGACCAATCTCGACGCCGTGTTCCGCCTGAGTCGCGCAGTGCTGCGTGACATGATGAAGGCCAAGACCGGCCGCATCATCAATGTGACTTCGGTAGTGGGGCACGCAGGCAATGCCGGTCAGATCAACTACGCCGCCGCCAAGGCGGGCGTCGCCGGCATGAGCCGCGCGCTGGCCCGCGAGATCGGCAGTCGCAACATCACCGTCAACTGTGTCTCGCCGGGCTTCATCGATACCGACATGACGCGCGCCCTGAGCGAGGCACAGACGGCCGCGCTGCTGGCACAGGTGCCGCTGGGGCGTCTGGGGGCGGCCGAAGAGGTGGCGGCGGCGGTGGCGTTTCTCGCCGGAGCCGAGGCCGGGTACATCACCGGCAGCACCATTCACGTAAACGGCGGCATGTACATGTGATGCGCGAGCTCATCGCGTGCGCGAAAATTCGAGCGGGCGGCAGAGGCAAAGCTGCTAGAATTCGCGCGCTTTCATATCCACGTACGGGAAGGAGTTTTTCAGCATGGACAACATAGAACAACGCGTGAAGAAGATTGTCGCCGAACAGCTGGGCGTCAATGAGGCAGAGATCAAGATCGAATCGTCGTTCGTTGACGACCTTGGTGCGGATTCGCTGGATACCGTCGAACTGGTGATGGCGCTCGAAGATGAGTTCGAGACCGAGATTCCTGACGAAGAAGCCGAGAAAATCACTACCGTCCAGCAGGCGATCGACTACATCAGCTCCCACAAGAAGGCTTGAGGGGCACAGTCGCCCCGGGGAGCAAAGCAGTGGGATTTGTAACGGCCAAACGCAGGGTTGTGGTGACTGGTCTGGGCATCGTGAGCCCGATAGGCAATGGGGTGGACCAGGCATGGGCCAACCTGCTGGCAGGCAAGTCAGGTATCGCACGAATCGCCCGCTTTGACCCGGAAGATCAGAAGTTGCCGATTTCCTGCCATATTGCAGGTGAAGTCAAGGGCTTCTCGGTTGAGGATTACATGCCGGCCAAGGAAGCGCGCCACATGGACCTCTTCATCCACTACGGGATCGCGGCGGGGATGCAGGCGTTTCGTGACAGCGGCATCGTGGTCAACGACGCCAACAGCGAACAGATGGGCGTGAACATCGGCTCCGGTATCGGTGGTCTGCCGATGATCGAGGAGATGCATTCGGTCATGCTTGAGCGTGGTGCGCGGCGTATCTCGCCATTCTTCATTCCGGCGTCGATCATCAATCTGATTTCCGGACATCTGTCGATCATGATCGGGCTGAAGGGCCCGAATCTGGCTTGCGTCAGCGCTTGTGCAACCGGCAACCACTGCATTGGTGAGTCAGCCAGGCTGATTGAATATGGCGATGCTGATGTCATGCTGGCCGGTGGAGCCGAATCGACCATAACGCAACTGGCTATCGGCGGTTTTGCGTCGGCGCGCGCGCTGTCTGCCCGCAATGACGATCCGACGACGGCCAGTCGGCCGTGGGACCGTGATCGCGACGGCTTTGTACTTGGCGAAGGTGCTGGCGCGGTGGTGCTCGAGGAGTACGAGCATGCCCGCGCCCGTGGTGCACGCATTTACTGCGAAATGGCCGGATACGGGCTTTCCGGCGACGCGTTTCACATTACGGCTCCGAACCAGAGCGGACCGCGCCGTTCGATGCAAAACGCGCTGCGCAATGCGGGCATCAATGCCGACCAGATCGACTACGTCAATGCCCACGGCACTTCCACACCTCTCGGCGACAAGAACGAAACCGAAGCGGTCAAGGCTGCCTTCGGCGATCACGCACGCAAACTTGTGGTCAATTCGACCAAATCCATGACCGGCCATCTGCTGGGCGCCGCAGGCGGCATTGAAGCGGTATTTTCAGCGCTCGCGGTGCAGCGCCAGATTTCGCCACCGACCATCAATATCTTCAATCAGGATCCGGAGTGCGATCTTGATTACTGCGCCAATACCGCTCGTGATATGCCGATTCGGGCTGCGGTGTCGAATTCGTTCGGGTTCGGCGGCACCAACAGCACGCTGGTCTTTACGCGAGTCTGAATCAGCATGGCCCATGGCGCATTTGCGCGGGACCTGGTGCTTGGTCCTCCCGCAAAAATGCGCTTCTTGTGGTCGGCTGCGTTATTGCTGGCATTTGTGGTTGAAGCGTGGCTTCTCCTGGTTGCTTCAGGGTACGCTACTGTGGGGGTCTTACTCATCGGATTTGCCGTGACAATGCGCTGGCGCGCAGGCGTGCATGCCGACCGCATCGCCGGCCTGATCTATTCCCCCGCAGGTCATTGGTACTGCCAATGCAATCAGGGCGCGCGCATCGAATTGTATGCGTGCAAGACGCTCGTGTTGCCGCGTGCAGTGTTTGCGAGTTTTCGTTGCGGTGCAACATCGGGGTTTGGGCTTGCCCTTACGCAGGCCGCCGGCGGGGCGGACGATTTCAGGAGGTTGCGCGTGCGATTGCGGCACGACGCTCCCGCTGGCAATAGGCGCAATTGACGCCCGCACTTGAATGCAAGCGACAAGGCGGCCAGTTTTGTTGCGATCCAATCTAAACAGGGTGGGCGGTTGTCCGAACGTGACGTTGATCAACTTCTGGTGGAAAGAGCGCAGCGCGGTGACAAGCATGCGTTCGAACTACTGGTGGCAAAGTACCAGCGCAAGCTGGTGCGGCTGATATCCCGCATCGTGCGTGACCCGGCCGAGGTTGAGGATGTCGCCCAGGAAGCCTTCATCAAGGCCTATCGCGCGCTGCCGCAGTTTCGCGGTGAATCGGCGTTTTATACCTGGCTGTACCGTATTGCTGTGAATACGGCCAAGAACTTTTTGGTGGCGCAAGGACGGCGTGCTCCCACCAGCACTGAAAAAGACGCGGAAGAAGCGGAAACTTTTGAGGACGCAGGCCAACTAAGAGATATCAATACCCCGGAATCGATCCTGATGTCGCGGCAAGTTGCCATGACTGTCAACGCCGCAATGGATAAATTGCCGCAAGAACTGCGCACCGCGATTACCCTGCGGGAAGTCGAGGGCATGAGTTATGACGAGATCGCCGAACTGATGGGTTGCCCGATCGGCACCGTGAGGTCGCGCATATTCCGGGCACGCGAGGCGATTGCTACCGATTTACGGCCCCTGCTTGGGACCACCAAGGACCAGCGCTGGTAAGCGCAAAATCGATGGAGACAGCAATGACACAGCAATTGGCTGCGCAACGGGAACTTTTGTCGGCCCTGATCGACTGCGAACTCGGCGCGCCCGAGGCCGATAGCATGCTGACGGCATGCAGGCAACGCTCGCAGTTGACAGACGACTGGAGTGTCTACCACTGCATAGGCGACGTCTTGCGTAGCGACGACATGGGCTGCCATTCGGGCGCCTTGGCAGGCAAAATGGCGGCGCGATTGGTGCTAGAGCCACATTTACTTGCCTTGCCACAACCGACCGAAACGGCATATTCCTCGCGCTGGCGCCGTCCGGCATCGCTGGCGGCCGCGGCCGCAGCGGTTGCCGCTGTTGCCTGGCTTGCCTTGCCGCAACTGCGATCCACGCAAGATCAGGTTGCCGCAGTACCCGCCATGCCCCCTGCGCTCTCGGCGGTGGTGCCGGCATCATCGAGCCTGCCGCCTCCTCGGGTCGCCAACGGCTACGTCGAGGCGCATCGTCAGTTCTCCAGCAGCGTTGCCGCGAATCGCGGTGGCGGCGTGGTCCAGAGTATCAATTTCGACAGCGGGCGCTAGGTCGTATGCGATACGCGGTGGCGTGGTGTGGCTGGCTGTTGTGGCTATCGGTATCGTCTACGAATGTGCTGGCGCAGCAAAACGCATCCGATTCCATGCAGTGGCTGCAACGCATCCAGCAAGCCGCGCAGCGCCTGAACTATTCCGGCACCTTTGTTTATCTGCAGCACGGCGGGCAGCCTCAGACCTCCCGGACCACACACATCATTGAGGGCAGCAACCACCGCGAGCGCATTGAGATGCTTGATGGGGCGGCATTGGTGATCGTCCGCCACAACGATCAAGTCAAGTCGTATTTTCCGGGGACCAAGACCGTTGTGGTCGAGAAGCGTGCATACAAGGGCAGTTTCCCCGCGCTGCTGACCGAACAGATTTCCCATATTGGCGAGCAGTACGACGTTCGCAAAGGCGAAACTGATCGGGTGGCAGGCATCGAATGTCAAACCCTGATCCTTGAACCCAAGGACAAGATGCGTTACAGCCACAAATTGTGGGCCGATCTCGGCAGCGCCCTGTTGCTGAAGGCACAAATGATCAACGAAAAAGGCGAGGTCGTCGAGCAGATCGCCTTCTCGCAAGTTGAAATCGGCGGGCCGGCCGAACGCTTTCATGCCCGCCTGACCAAGCCGGTAGGGGGGCGCGATTGGCGCACCTCGGCACCGGTGGTATCCAGATGGCGCGGGGTCGACGTCGGCTGGCACATCGAAAGTCCGTTGCCTGGCTTTCGCAAGGTGCTTGAGGTGCGCCGCGGCATTGGTCAGGTGGAAGTCGGACAAGTGGTGTTTTCCGACGGATTGGCATCCGTTTCGGTGTTTCTCGAGCCGTTGCGCGATGGCGTGCAGGCGCATGTAGGATCCAGCAACCAGGGCGCTGTCAACGTGTATCGGCGTCGCATTGGCGACCAGCTTGTCACTGTTCTCGGCGAAGCGCCACCGGCGTTCGTCGCCCGCATCGCCCAAGCCATAGAATTCAGGCCTGTTCCAAGGTAGATTCCGCATCGATTCATTGTTTGAACCAGAACCCGAGGTAGTCATGTTACGACCCCTGCGAGCCTTGTTTCTCGCCGCTTGCTTATTCACGCCATTCCAGTTTGTTTCCAACGCGTATTCGCAGGCGCGCATGCTGCCAGACTTCACCGATCTGGTGGACAAGGTTGGGCCGGCGGTAGTCAATATCCGAACCGCGCAAACCGGGGCTGGCGCAGGCGGGCGGGCCGGCCCGCGCAGCGGGCCGGGAACCGACGAGGACAATCCGTTTTGTGAATTGTTTCCCTGGATGTGCCCACCTCGCGGCGAGCGCAGCCCTCGACGGGAGCGACCGGCGCCTGAACAGCGGGGCGAGGAAACGCCATCGGGCGTGGGTTCGGGATTCATTCTCTCCGCCGACGGTCGCATCATGACCAATGCGCATGTGGTTCGCGGTGCGGACGAAATCTATGTCAGGCTGCCCGACAAGCGTGAATTCAAGGCCAGGGTATTGGGCGTGGATCTACGCACTGACGTCGCCATTGTGAAAGTTGAGGCGACCGGTCTGCCGTTTGTGACGATTGGCGATTCCGGCCGCTTGCGCGTGGGTGAGTGGGTCATGGCCATCGGTTCCCCGTTTGACCTGGACAATACCGTGACCGCTGGGATTGTCAGCGCCAAGGGACGTGACACCGGCGAGTACGTGCCCTTTATCCAGACTGACGTTGCAATCAATCCCGGCAACTCGGGCGGCCCGTTGATCAACATGCGCGGCGAAGTTGTCGGCATCAACTCGATGATTTACAGCCGCTCCGGCGGGTACCAAGGCATTTCGTTTGCCATTCCGATCGACGAGGCGATGCGCGTCGGCGACCAGTTGGTTGCCAGTGGCCGGGTAACGCGCGGTTTCCTTGGCGTGCAGCCGGGCGCAATTACCAAGGACGTCGCGGAATCGCTAGGTTTGAAGGCACCGGCCGGGGCGGTGGTTGAAAAGGTGTTGCCCAATACTGCGGCCGAGAAGGCCGGGCTCAAGGAAGGCGACGTCATCCTGCGCTTCGATGGCAAACCGGTGGAAAAGCACACGGACCTGCCGCGCATTGTTGGCAACACCAAGCCCGGCCAGAAAGTCGCGGTGCAGGTCTGGCGCAACGGCGCTGCACGTGAACTTTCCCTGACGTTGGGCGAGATGGAGCCGGATCGCGTAGCCCAGCGGCCCGGGCGCGCCGCTCCGGCGCCCGGCAAAGACAAAGAAGTGCCGCCGAACGCGATCGGAATGGTGGTGTCGGATCTGGCGGACGCCAAAAGGCGTGAACTGAAGGTCGAAGGCGGGGTCATGGTCGACGCGGTTGACGGCGTTGCGGCACGCGCCGGCCTGCGCGCGGGTGACGTGATTCTAAAAATGCAGAACACCGACGTGACCTCGGCGCGCCAGTTCAACGACCTGGTCACCAAGCTTGATTTGAAGCGTGTGATCGCGGTCTTGGTCAAGCGCGGCGAAACATCGCAGTACGTCACGATCCGACCTGACCGCAAATAGCAAAAATCCGCTAAAATAAGGACTTAGCGATTAATCTTGAGGGCGCGATTGATGTCGCGCCCTTGTTTTTTAGTGTTACCCGACGGGCCGTTCCGGCCGCGAGCGCATGCAGCACATCCGCAATTTTTCGATCATCGCCCACATCGATCACGGCAAGTCAACTCTGGCCGACCGCATCATCCAACTCTGTGGTGGCCTGTCGGACCGGGAAATGGAAGCCCAGGTTCTCGATTCGATGGATCTTGAGCGGGAGCGCGGCATCACCATCAAGGCGCAGACCGCAGCCCTCGAGTACACCGCCCGTGACGGCCAGAAGTACCAGCTCAACCTGATTGACACGCCTGGTCACGTCGATTTTTCGTACGAGGTCAGTCGCTCGCTTTCGGCCTGCGAAGGCGCCCTCCTGGTGGTCGATGCGTCGCAGGGGGTCGAGGCGCAGACCGTCGCCAATTGCTATACCGCGCTGGATCTGGGCGTTGAGGTGATGCCGGTCTTGAACAAGATCGACCTGCCGTCGGCCGACCCGGAAAACGCGATTGCCGAGATCGAGGATGTGATTGGCATCGATGCCCATGACGCAGTGCGCGCCAGCGCCAAAACCGGCGAGGGCGTGCAGGACATCATCGAAGCCATGATTGCCCGCGTTCCGCCGCCCAAGGGCAGCCGTGCCAATCCGCTGCAGGCACTGATCATCGATTCCTGGTTCGACAATTACGTTGGTGTGGTCATGCTGGTGCGGGTAATGGAAGGTGTGCTCAAACCCAAGGATCGCATCCGCTTGATGGCCGCCGGGGGCACTTTTCTGTGCGAACAGGTGGGGGTATTCACGCCGAAGTCGCTGCCGAGGCAAAGCTTGTCCGCAGGCGAGGTCGGGTTCATCATTTCGGGCATCAAGGAACTCAAGGCTGCCAAGGTCGGAGACACGGTTACCCTGGCTGACAAGCCCGCAGCGCGGGCCTTGCCCGGTTTCAAGGAAATCCAGCCGCAAGTTTTTGCCGGCTTGTTTCCGATCGAGTCCAATCAGTATGAAGCTTTGCGCGACTCACTTGAAAAACTGCAACTCAATGACGCATCGCTGCAGTATCAGCCGGAGGTATCGCAAGCTCTGGGGTTCGGATTTCGCTGCGGCTTTCTAGGACTCCTGCACATGGACATCGTGCAGGAGCGCCTGGAGCGCGAGTTCAACATGGATCTCATCACCACCGCGCCGTCAGTGGTCTATGAGGTGGTCCTGCGCAATGGCGAAACGATTGTCATCGACAACCCGGACAAAATGCCAGATCCGGGACGTGTCGAAACCATTCGCGAGCCGGTGATGACCGTGCAGTTGTTCATGCCGCAAGAGTATGTGGGCGCGATCATGACCTTGTGCAATGTCAAGCGCGGCATTCAGCTCAACATGGCTTATCACGGTCGTCAGGTGCATCTGACCTATGAGATGCCGCTCAACGAGATCGTGCTGGACTTTTTCGACAAGCTCAAGTCGGCCTCGCGCGGCTACGCATCAATGGATTACGTATTCAAGGAGTATCGTGACGCCGATGTGGTCAAGGTCGATGTACTGATCAACACCGAGAAGGTTGACGCTCTTTCCATCATTGTGCACCGCGCCAATAGCCAGTATCGCGGTCGCGAACTGGTCTCCAAGATGCGTGAATTGATCCCGCGCCAGATGTTCGATGTTGCCATTCAAGCGGCAATCGGTGCCCACATCATCGCACGCGAAAACGTCAAGGCCTTGCGCAAGAATGTGTTGGCCAAATGTTATGGTGGCGATATCTCGCGCAAACGCAAGCTGCTCGAAAAGCAAAAAGCAGGCAAGAAGCGCATGAAGCAGGTTGGCAGCGTTGAAATTCCACAGGAGGCGTTTCTGGCAATCCTGCAGGTGGACGGCTGATGAATTTTGCCCTGATCCTGTTTTGCCTGACCGTTGGTACTGGCATTTTTTGGTGTGCCGATGTGTTCTATTTCAAGAAGCGAAGGCAACGCGCGTTCGAAGCGGAAGTACGCACGCTCGACCAGCGCATGGCCGCAAGCCACGATGAATACCCCAAGGACTATCGCGACGACGAGGTCCAGCGGCTGTCTAACGAGATTCGTACTCCGTCTGCATGGCTGGAGTTCCCCGCTAGTTTCTTTCCGGTGATCGCGGTGGTGTTCGGGTTGCGTTCTTTCCTGGTTGAACCTTTCAAAATCCCGTCCGGTTCAATGATTCCGACGTTATTGGTGGGAGACTTCATACTGGTGAACAAGTTCACCTACGGTATACGCTTGCCGGTCATTAATACCAAGATCATCGAGGTGGGCAGCCCGAAGCGCGGTGATGTCATGGTGTTCCGTTATCCGGTGGATCCTTCGCTTGACTACATCAAGCGTGTTGTTGGCGTGCCTGGCGACAAAATTTCATATCAAAACAAGCGCTTGAATGTCAATGGGGTCGAGTTGCCGACGCGCGCGGAGGCGGATTTTCTGCACCGCGATCGTGCCGCCTATTCGAAGCAGTACAGCGAAACTCTGGACGGACGCGCCCATCGCGTACTCAACGACGAAGACGCGCCAGCCTTCATCATGTCCGCAGCCCCTTTTCCTCAGCGCGAAAATTGTATCTACAATAATGCTGGCGTCATTTGCACGGTTCCGTCGGGGCATTACTTCGTGATGGGCGACAATCGCGACAACAGCCTTGATAGCCGGTTCTGGGGGTTTGTGCCCGAGGCAAACATTGTCGGTCGGGCGTTTGGAATCTGGATGAACTGGTCGGGTGGTCTCAACCTTGACCTCTCCAGAATCGGTGGATTTGATTGACTCACTTGAAGAGGGGGCCCTATGACTCGAATCTCCAGCCGCGCGCGGCAGCGCGGTGTCAGCATGCTTGGAATACTCTTGATTTGCATGGTGATCGTGTTTATTGCCGTCGGCGCCCTGAAGGTGATCCCGACCTACCTGGAATTTCGCAGCATCAAGGCCGCGGCGACTCAGGCGCAAAGTGGTGGCAAGACCGTGATTGAGGTTCAGAAAGCATTCGATCGGGCAGCCAACATCAACGACATCACGACGGTTGCCGGCAAGGACCTTGACATAACCAAGGAAGGCAACAACATCGTCGTTGCTTTCAAGTACGAGAAGAAGATCCCCTTGTTCTACAACGTCAGCCTGCTGATCGAGTATGCCGGCAGCAGCGACAATCCGTGAAGGCTGGCAACGCAGCATTTTTCCGGCGGTCGCCGCGCATGCGCTCTCTCGTTGCGCGGCAAACGTGAAGCGGCCGGCTGGTATCGCGCGCTGCTGCTTCGGCGCATGGCCTGTTTCCGGAGTTGTGCGTGGATTCCTTTGAACTCGAGGCTCGTTTAGGCTACAAGTTCGTCACTGCCAAGCTTCTCGGGCAGGCGCTCACCCATCGCAGCCATAGTGCCCCGCACAACGAGCGGCTCGAATTTCTCGGGGACAGTGTTCTCAATTGCGCAGTGGCGCATATTTTGTTCGAACGTTATACCAAGTTAGATGAGGGTGACCTCTCGCGCCTGCGCTCGAATCTGGTCAAGCAGCAGACTTTGTATGAGGTTGCCCAGCGTATCGAACTGGCACCCCATCTGCGTCTGGGCGAGGGAGAACTCAAGAGTGGCGGATTTCGCAGGCCCTCGATCTTGGCCGATACCCTGGAAGCATTGTTCGGGGCGATCTTTCTGGATGGCGGGTTTCAGTCTGCGCGACTCACCATCGCCAAGCTGTACCACCCGATCCTCGAGACGGTTGATCCGCAAACCCTGGGCAAGGACGCGAAAACACTGCTTCAGGAATACTTGCAAGGTCGCAAGATTGCATTGCCCACCTACAACGTTGTAGCGACGCATGGCGCTGCGCACAACCAGGAGTTCGAGGTCGAGTGCCTGATTCCGAAGCTCGAGATCAGAGCCACCGGGGCTGGGTCGAGTCGACGCGCCGCCGAGCAGGCAGCCGCCAAGAAAGCGCTGGAGTTGGCGCCCAAAGAGACACCGAAGAAGGCACGCCGCACGCGCAAGGAGGGCGACAAAGCAAACACTGGAGGATTTGCCAAGCCGGTTTCCCCCAGGACGGATGCCCCATTGGAAGCGGCAGATCCAACCACACCCAAGGCCCGTGGAGATGCACCGGCGCCGAAGCCGCCGGTATCGGCGCAGACCGCGCCAGACCTTGCAACTGCGGTCGACGCGGAAGGAAAGGCGTGAATCCGAGCGTCGCCCATCGATCCGGCTACATTGCGATCGCCGGACGTCCCAATGTCGGAAAATCGACACTACTCAATCATCTGATCGGTGCCAAGGTCAGTATCACATCGCGCAAGGCGCAGACCACCCGTCATCGCATATTGGGTGTACGCAGTGACCCGGGCGCGCAATTTGTGTTTCTCGACACACCGGGTTTCCAGACGCAGCATCGCAATGCATTGAACCGCGCCATGAACAAGAGCGTCACCGACGCGATGGCCTCGGCTGACGCGGCATTGCTGGTGATCGAGGCCGCTGGGTGGCGCCCCGAGGATGCCACAGTTTGTGCGCTGTTTCCTGCTGCGCTGCCGGTTGTGCTGGCAATCAACAAAATTGATGCACTGAAGCATCAGGACAAGTTGCTGACCCTGATCGACAAAGTGCGCACGGTGCACGAATTTGCCGCGATAGTTCCTGTGTCAGCGCGCGGTGGCGCCGGCCTTGATGCGTTGCTGGGTGAGTTGGCGCGGCACTTGCCCGAGTCTGCTCCGATGTACGAGGCAGACATGCTGACCGACCGGCCCGAGCGATTTCTGGCAGCGGAGATGATTCGGGAAAAGGTATTCCGTCTTTCCGGCGAAGAGATACCTTACGCAACCGATGTGACGATTGAAAAGTTCGAGGAAGACGGCGGATTGCGCCGGATTCAAGCCACCATTCTGGTTGACCGACCGGGGCACAAGGTGATTCTCCTTGGGGCAAAGGGTGAACGCATGAAGCGCATCGCCAGCGAAGCGCGTCTGGATATGGAGAGGCTGTTTGGCGCCAAAGTCTTTCTTGAAGTTTGGGTAAAGGTCAAGAGCGGCTGGGCCGACAACGCGACCATGCTCAAGTCCCTGGGATATCGCTGATGGACATGGCGGATGGCGCCCGACTGGTAGCGCATGCACCTGCAAGGGCGGCGGCTGTTTCGCGTCGATTGGAAGATCAGGCCGCCTATGTCCTGCATATGTACCCGTATAGCGAGACCAGCATGATCGTCGAGTCATTCACGCGCGCGCACGGACGCGTGCCGCTGCTGGCAAAAGGCGCAAAACGTCCTGGTTCCGCAATGCGCGGCGTACTGATGCAGTTCCAGAAGGTCGGGCTATCGTGGTCAGGCAAAGGGGATTTGCGCACATTGACGCGAAGCGAATGGCTTGGCGGTATCCCAGCGCTTGGTCAGACTGCACTTTTTTGCGGCTTCTATCTCAACGAACTGCTGCTCAAACTGCTGGCGCGCGACGACCCACACGAGCGCCTGTTTGACTGCTACGAGCGGGCTTTGATCGAGTTGGCGCGCGGCGCCAGGGAGGCACAGGTGCTGCGCGTATTCGAGAAGGAACTGCTGCGGGAAATTGGGTATGCCGTCAACCTTAGAGTTGACGCCATGAGCGGGGAAGCGGTTGATCCGCAAGCTCGCTATGCGTACATGCCAGATTCGGGTTTGCGCCGCTTGCGCTCCGGAGAGTCTGCCGAACGCGAGCTGAGCGGCACGGTCGCTCTGGCGATAGACCGCAACGATTATTCCGAGGCACCGACCGCGCTTCATGCAAAGCAGTTGATGCGCTCGCTGATAGAACTTCATCTCAACGGCAGGAAGATAGCCACCCGCCAAATTTTTTTCGAGCTGCAGCAATCATGATTCAACGGGTCATGCTTGGCGTCAATATAGATCATGTTGCAACCCTGCGTCAGGTCCGCGGCACTCCTTATCCCGATCCTGTAAGGGCGGCCTTGCTGGCTGAGGAGGCGGGGGCTGACCTGATCACGCTTCACTTGCGGGAAGACCGCAGGCATATCCAGGACCGCGACGTCTTCGAGTTGCGGGGATTGCTCGCCACCCGCATGAATCTCGAAGCGGCGATCACGCGCGAAATGCTGCAGATTGCGGTCAAGGTACGGCCGCACGACGTGTGTCTGGTACCGGAACGACGCATGGAGCTCACTACCGAGGGCGGGCTTGACGTGGTCGGCCAGTTCGACCGGGTGCGCGATGCAGTCAGACTGCTGACTGAAGCTGGAATTCGCGTGTCACTGTTCATCAGCCACAATCCGCAGCAGATAGACGCGGCGCGAGCAGTTGGCGCGCCGGTGATCGAAATTCACACTGGCCACTTCGCGGACGCGGGAGTCGCGACCGCAGCGGCCGAACTCGATGCGATTCGGCGCGGGGTCGAACATGCGACGCGTCTGGGACTGGTGGCAAACGCCGGGCACGGCCTCAATTTCGACAATACCGCCGCTGTGGCTGCGATCCCAGGCATCAGCGAACTCAATATCGGGCACGCGCTGGTTGCCGAGGCCGTATTCCGCGGCTGGCAACCGGCGGTCCGCGACATGAAGGCCCTGATGGCTGCGGCGCGGGCGGCAGGCACCGCCTGAAGCGTGGACCGCGAGCCCCCGGAGACGCGTGGTGATCGCTGGCATCGGCACCGACATCGTATCGATCGAGCGTGTACGTCGCGCCCTCCTGCGGCATGCAGGGCGTTTTGCGCGCAAGGTGCTGGCAGACGCGGAGTGGGCGGTATATACGGGCCTGGCTGACGGCGCACCCTATGTGGCAAAGCGATTCGCCGCCAAGGAAGCATTTTTCAAGGCGCTTGGCGAACCGCCGAGCGCGGCCAATACCTGGCATCAACTGACGATCGGAAACGAGCCTTCAGGCCGGCCGGGCCTGGAGTTCGGACTGGAGCTTGCCGCGCTTCTGCAGCAACGCGGCATCACCGGCTGGCATGTTTCGCTTTCCGATGAACGCGAATACGCCCTTGCAAGCATTGTCCTGGAGAGAGATTCAACATGAGCCTGAAAATTCCACTTGGTCGCGCAATCGTCGACATTGAAGGCTGCAAGCTGACGCCGGCGGAAGAGCAGCGCCTCATACACCCGCAAGTCGGCGGGGTGATACTCTTTTCGCGTAATTTCGAGTCGATCGCGCAACTGCGGGCTCTGACCGCCTCGATCCATGCCGCGAGAACCCCGACGCTGTTGATCGCCGTGGATCATGAAGGCGGTCGAGTCCAACGTTTCCGCGAGGGTTTCACGCAGATTCCACCAATGCGTGCCCTGGGCCGTTTGTGGGATCAGGACGAAGACCAGGCACTTGTCGCCGCGCGTGCGTGCGGACTGGTGCTGGCGGCCGAGATCAAGGCCTGCGGAGTCGATTTGAGCTTTGCCCCGGTGCTTGACCTGGATATTGGTGCCAGCGGCGTCATCGGCGATCGCGCCTTTCATTCCATGCCCGACGGCGTTGCCGCGCTGGCGGCCGCGTTGCAGCAGGGATTGGCCGATGGCGGCATGGCAGCTTGTGGCAAGCACTTTCCCGGGCATGGCCATGTGGCTGCGGATTCGCATCTCGAGATACCGGTCGATGAACGCTCGCTTGCGGAGATCGAGGCAACTGACCTGATTCCGTTCAGACGAATGGCCGCCGCAGGGCTTGCGGCGATCATGCCGGCACACGTGATTTATCCGGCGGTCGACCACCGTCCAGCGGGTTTCTCGCCAGTCTGGCACCGGTACCTGCGCGAGCGCTGCCATTTTGACGGCATAGTGTTCAGCGACGACCTTTCGATGGAAGGGGCGAAGGGCGCCGGCGGTCCGGTGGCGCGCGGCTTGGCTGCGCTTGATGCGGGCTGCGACATGGTCCTTCTATGCAATGACCCTGTCGCGGCGGACGAACTCCTGGCTGGGCTGGCCAGGCATGGAGTCGGCCCGGTTCCGTTGACACGTATCGCACGTCTGTCATTACCGGTCGGCAGCATGCAGCTTGAACAACTGCGCCGGTCCGCCATGTACACGCAGGCCGAACGCGTGATATCCATGCTCGTCTAGGCTGAAGGCGGCAGCACCGGGGCTCGGCCGGCGCGGCTGATCCGCCGGCACGTGCGACGGCTGGCAGGTGCGTCGGCATTTCGCGTTCCTTGGATATACTTCGCGCTCACGAAATTTCCGGAGACAACACCATGAAATTCAAATTTTGGCTGGCGTTTGCCGCGATGACGTTGACGCAGCTGGCGACTGCCCAGGCGCCCATCAAAATCGGTTTCATGGCCGAGCTTTCAGGACCGCAAGGCGCGCTCGGTCAGGATCAGTTCGATGCTTTCATGATGGTGGTTCAGGCCAACGGCGGCAAACTTGGTGGCGTCGCGGTTGATATCCTCAAAGAGGATAGCCAGCTCAAGCCCGAAGTTGCTGTGCAGATCGTCGACAAGCTGATTGAACGGGACCGCGTGCCGATCATCACCGGTCTGACCTTTTCCAATGTGCTGATGGCCGTGTTCAAGAAGATAGTCGACAAGGAGGTGTTCCTGATCGGCTCGAACGCAGGCCCGTCACCGATCGCCGGCGCGCAATGCTCGCCCTATTTTTTCTCGACATCCTGGCAAAACGACCAGCAGGCCGAGGTCGTGGGCAAGTATGCGAGCGACAAAGGCTACAAGCGGGTCGCGGCGATGGCGCCAAACTACCAGGCCGGCAAAGACTTCGTTGCCGGCTTCAAGCGTTACTACAAGACGCCATTGGCCAACGAGATCTATACATCGCTGACGCAACAGGACTATTCGGTTGAATTGGCGCAGGTACAGTCAACCAATCCGGATGCGGTGTTCGTGTTCTATCCCGGTGGCCTGGGGGTTAACTTCGTCAAGCAATACGCTCAAGCGGGGCTCAAGGGCAAGTATCCGCTATTGAACATCTCGACCACCGACGGCATCAATCTGCCGGCGCAAGGTGATGCAGCGCTTGGCGCGATACTTGGAACGGCCTGGGGGCCGGACTTCAAGAACGCGCAAAACCAGAAGTTTGTCGCCGATTTCGAGGCCAAGTTCAAGCGGATTCCATCGCAGTATGCCGCCCAAGCCTATGATTCAGCGCTGCTGCTTGATTCGGCGATCGCCAAGGTGAAAGGCAACGTCAGCGACAAGAAGGCCTTCATGGCCGCGCTCAAGTCGGCCGACTTCAAATCGATTCGCGGCGAGTTCAAATTCAATACCAACGGCTTTCCGATCCAGGATTTGCATGTATTCGAGGTGGTCAAGGATGACAAAGGGCGCAATACCCTGAAAACGGTGGCGACCCCGCTCAAGGCTGACAAGGATGGTTACTTCGACAAGTGCCCTCTCAAGTAAAGGCTTGCCGGAACAACGCAGGATGGCAACCCGTCTTTCTTGTTGCGGCGCCGCTCAATATCAAACGGCTATCGATCGCGTGATTCTTTCATGAGCTGGGGCCTGTTCCTGACGCAGGTGCTGAACGGCGTGCAGCTTGGCATTCTGCTTTTCCTGCTGGCCGCCGGCCTGACGCTGGTGTTCGGCATCATGAATTTCGTCAATCTGGCGCACGGCTCGCTTTACATGATGGGAGCCTATTTCGCGGCGGCGGCGTTTTCCATCACTGGTTCGTTTTTCGTAGCAGGTCTGATCGCCATTCCGGCCACTATGCTGCTGGGGTTGGCAATCGAGCGCGTGGCCCTGATGCGCCTGTATTCGCGCGATCATCTGGACCAAGTTTTGGCCACGTATGGCCTGATTCTGGTGTTCAACGAAGTGGTGCGTTACTTCTGGGGACCGTCTTCGATCTACATGAATGCGCCCGAAGCACTTTCGGGCCAGGTAACCTTGTTTGGCTTGAGCTATTCATCGTATCGATTTGCGATTATCGGCGTTGGTCTTGCCGTCGCGGTTGGTCTTTACCTGGTTATCAACAAGACCCGTCTCGGGATGCTGATCCGCGCAGGTGCGTCGAACGCCGACATGGTTTCGGCCCTGGGCGTGGACATCCGATTCCTCAACAGCATGGTGTTTGCGATGGGTGCCGGCTTGGCAGGACTTGCCGGGCTCATGGCGGGCCCCATTCTTTCAGTGCAGCCGGGCATGGGTGAGCCGGTGCTGATTCTGACCCTGGTCGTGATCGTCACCGGAGGCATTGGCTCGATACGCGGTGCCTTCTATGGCGCCATGATCGTCGGCCTGGTGGATACGGTCGGCCGCGTCTTCTTGCCCATCGTCCTGCAAATGCTGGTCGAGCGCTCGCTGGCGCAAGCCGCCGGGCCGGCGATCGCCTCGATGCTGATCTACCTCCTGATGGCGGTGGTGCTGGCACTGCGACCTCAGGGCCTGTTCCCGGTGCGCAATGGTTGACTGGCGATCCGCGCGGTTCTGGGTGCCCGCCCTGGTCCTGCTGGCGCTCGCTCTGCTGCCGGTGTATGCCGCCGCAGTAGGCCAGAGCTTTTACGTAACCCTCTTCTCACGCATACTGATTTACGCGCTGGCCGGTGTTGCGCTGAATTTTGTATTGGGATTCGGTGGCCTGGTTAGCTTCGGACACGCGCTTTACATGGGATTGGGTGCCTATGCGGTGGGCATTCTGTCGTTTCACGGTGTCACCAATGGCTGGCTGCATTTGCTGGCGGCTCTTGCAATGGGCGGCCTGTTCGCCACCCTGATAGGCGCTGTGGTCGTACGCACAGGCGGCATGACCTTCATCATGATCACGCTGGCGTTCGCGCAAATGGGCTACTTTCTGGCTGTCAGCCTCAAGCAATATGGCGGTGACGACGGCCTCACCATCGAGGCACGCAGCGCTCTTGGCGTGATCGACCTTGGCAACAACACGGTTCTTTACTACTCGATTCTATTTTGCCTGGTTGGAGCCTTGTGGTTGTTCAACCGCATTCTCGCAGCACGTTTCGGATTCGCGCTCAAAGGGATCAAGTCCAATGAACGGCGCATGCTCGCACTTGGTTTCCCGACCTTCCGCTACAAACTGACCGCCTACGTGATTTCGGCAATGGTCTGTGCGCTGGCTGGTTTCTTCCTCGCCAACTTCACCAAGTTCGCCTCACCGTCCTACATGCAATGGAGCGTATCGGGTGAACTGATCGTCATTGTTGTCCTTGGGGGAATGCTCACGCTGTTCGGGCCGGTGATAGGAGCGATTGTGCTTTTGCTGCTGGAGGAATTGCTGCAGGCCTGGAAGCCGGTTCTCTATCCACCGATCGAGGACGTGATCAGCAACCATTGGCAATTTGTAATAGGAATCTTCGTCATTCTGGTAGTGCTTTACGCAAAGCGCGGCATTTACGGATTCATGGTTGGGGATCGCCGCCAATGACGTCAGTTCTCGAGGTCAGCGGCCTGGTCAAACGCTTCGGCGGATTGATGGCCACCGACCATGTGAGCTTCGCTGTCGAACCCGGTGAAGTACACGCGATCATCGGTCCAAACGGCGCGGGCAAGACTACGCTTATCTCGCAATTGTCTGGGGAATTGCAGCCGGATGAAGGTTCGATGGTTTTCGAGGGGCGCGACATTTCACGATTGTCGGTAGCGGCCCGCTCGCTCGCCGGACTCGGACGTTCATACCAGATCAGCCAGATTTTCCGGGAGTTCACCGCGCTTGAGAATGTCATGCTCGCGGTACAGGCGCGTGCCGGGCGCGGATTCTCGTTCATGCAAGCGGTCGCCAGCGAGCCTGCGATCACCGACCCGGCCATAGAGGCCCTGCGTCAGGTTGGGCTGGCCGACCGCGCCACGGCGCTGGCCGCTTCCATGGCGCATGGCGAGCATCGTCAGCTCGAACTCGCCATGACATTGGCCGGAAGTCCGCGTTTACTGCTACTCGATGAACCGATGGCTGGTATGAGCCAGAAGGAGTCAGAGGAGATGATTTCCCTGATCCGTACCCTGAAAGGGCGCTACGCGATCATTTTGGTCGAGCACGACATGGACGCGGTATTCGCACTGGCGGATCGCATCTCGGTTATGGTGTACGGGCGCATCATCGTTACCGGCACACCGGCGGAGATTCGCCGCAACCGGATGGTCAAGGAAGCTTACCTCGGGGAAGAAGAAAGCCCATGAGTGATGCCATGCTGGTGGTGCAATCGATCCAAACCTACTACGGCGCCAGCCAGGCACTGTTCGGCATGTCATTTTCGGTACGCCAGGGCGAATTCGTCACACTCATCGGCCGAAACGGCATGGGCAAGACCACGACCATCAAGAGCATCATGGGCTTGCTTAGTCCGCGTGAGGGCAACGTCACTTTCTCCGGGCAATCCCTGCAGCGCATGCCTTCCTATCGCGTTGCGCAGTTAGGGATTGGACTGGTACCTGAGGGGCGCCAGGTTTTTCCCAATCTTTCGGTGCGCGAAAACCTGGTGGCAACCGCGAACAACCGATCCCAGTCGCGTGAACCCTGGAACCTGGACCGCATCTATGCGTTGTTCCCGCGCTTGCGGGAGCGCGAGCGCAACCTTGGCGCCAATCTGTCGGGTGGCGAACAACAGATGCTGGCGATCGGACGGGCTCTCATGACCAATCCGCGGCTATTGATCCTAGACGAGGCCACCGAGGGGCTGGCACCCATGATCCGCCAGGAAATTTGGGATTGCCTGGCGCGCTTGAAAACCGGTGGGCAAACCATTGTGGCGATCGACAAGAACATTGGATCCCTGCTCAAACTGGCGGATACGCATCACATCGTTGAGAAGGGCAGGGTGGTGTGGGGAGGTTCTTCCGAGAGCCTGCGCGCCCGACCCGAGTTGCTGCATCAGTATGTGGGTGTCTGAGCGAATCCCCGGAAAACGCTGGCGCCGCCGTGGGGTCAGGGGGCGAACATAATCGGCCTACCGTCAGTCAACTTTATTGAAGTCCCCTGGCCTGCGAGGGCATTTCACGCGCACCCCGTCGCGCGCCGGAAAGGGAAGGCCCGTTGCCTGCCCTTGAGGTCTACGACATCAATTCGCTGAGGTCTGGCTTACCTCCCCACATGCAGAATGAGCGCGCCGCGAACGGAAAGTGGCGTGGGCGGTGGGCCGCATCGTTGGTAATGGATTTGGCGCCAGCCAGGTACTCGAACACCATGCCATCCGGACCTTCGAAATGCAGATAGATCGCCGTTGAGGTGGGCTCACGACACGGCCCCAGCACAATGCGGGCGCCGCTTTCGCCAAAAAAATACCAAGCGCGCATGACATCGTCAAGCGAGCCTACCTGATGGGCGATATGCTGGATGCCGGGCCGCTTGGCGGGTAACAACGCAACGCGGTGATGCGCTTCGTCGAAACGCAGCATTGGCGCGTTGCCAATGCGGTCGGACACGCGCGCGCCAAGGACGCCGGTCCAGAACGCCTCATCGCGTACAGGGTCGTTGCTGCGCAACGCAACATGGGCGAACCCAGTGATACCGGCGGCGCGCGGCGCCACGAAGGTCGCGTCACTATCCTTTGCAGGCACTACCAATTCCAGCGCATTGCCGCTGGGGTCACGCAGTGCGATCATCGCGGTCACATTGCGCAGCGCACACTCGTCGCGCGAACCTCGGCGCGGTGCCAATCCCAATGCTTCAAAATTCCGCGCCGCCGCTTTCAGTGCCGCTGCTTCGTCAACCTCGAACGCTACGATTTGCTCGGTGGGCTCGCCGTCGAAATAGACCAGCGTATGGTGCCGTGTGTCACTGCGGAAGTAAACCGCGCCCCCTGCGCCGGCCGTGCCCACGCGCCCGGCTTCCTGCAGGCCGACAATGCGTGTTGCGAAGCGCGTGGCGGCATCAAGGTCGCGCGTTCCCAGGCGAACATATCGAATATTGCGAATCAGGTTCATTCAGGCTCTATTCACGGCCATGCAGAAAAGAGCGGGCTTGCCGCCCGCCGCGCACATGTCGTTGCCGCAGCAAATCGCGAAACGATTCAGCTTATGCCGGCTTTGCTTTGAACCCGGGCCGGCAATGACTATCGACTGCATTCATGAGACCGTGGCCCGGATGGAATCACGATTTTGTCACGAATAATGCTTTTGTCATTGATTGAGTATAGCCTTCCCGACCTCTCGGACATCAAGGTTACGGCACAGTCCAGCGTAGCGCCCACAGCAAGTGCCGTAATCCCTGATGCCCCAGCTGCATCAGGAGCGATTGCGCATGTATCCGACGCCGATCACGGCTTCAACTGCGATCAGCGTAGATTGTGGCACCGACCGTCAGCCATCTTGGCGCGCGCGCATACCCTGCATTTCTTTCGCGAATACTTGGCCAGAGGCGGCCGGCTATCCGGGCTTACTCGAGCAGGTCGAGTGCGCGCTCGATGAAGCTTGCGGACTTGGTGTGACTGGTCAACGAAGCGAAAGTATCGGTGCATCCGGCGATCAACTCGCGCAGTTGGTCAAGGTCTTCGCATTGCTCGATTTTGCGCGCAATGGACTGGACCGCCGCGCTCTGGGCGCCGAGCAGGTAGGCAAGAAGAAACCGCTTGCTGTCTTCCATGGGTGAAGCAGGAAGCGCGGTGTTTTTTTCCTTGAACAATCCGCCCAACAGACTCCTGCGCGCGGGCGCATCGGATTTGCGCACCATGGCGACGCTGATGTTGTCGCCATTGCCGCGAGCGCGGCGGCGTGCAATCGCGACCAGCCTGTCGCAGCCCTCGGTCAAGCCTCGGTAGCCGGTAAGGACCGCGAGCTCGCGATTGCGGAAGTAGGTCCAGAGTCCGTCGGAAGCCAGCAATACGGTATCGCCCGGTTGGACGCGATCGATCGCCCCGACAGCCACTTGTGGCAACTCCGGCCCGCCAATGCTGGTGAACAGCTTGCTGCGGTCGGGATGGTCAAGCGCATCCTCATCGCTGATCTCACCCTGTTTGACCAGCACGTCGACCATCGAATGATCGTCTGTCCGCAACACGAACTCCCCGTTGCGGAACAGGTACAGGCGGCTGTCGCCGCAATGTGCCCAGTCGATGCGCTCCTTCTGCACCAGCGCGATCACGCACGTCGAGCGCGGATCTCGGTTTTGGCCGCGCCCGGCGGCGCCGACCTTTTCATGCGCCGCGCCGACCATCCCCTCAAGCCAGTCATTTGCCGAGCCGGTTCGCGGCGCATACGCCTCGAACATGGGCAGGACGGCATCAAGCACCGCTTGCGAGGCGCGGGCACCGCCGCGATGCCCGCCCATGCCGTCGGCGAGCACGGCGATCAACAGATCCGGATGCGTGGGATGGGTTGCAAGCGCAACACGATCCTGTTGTTCTTTGCGGTCGCCGATATGCTCGGCGCTGGCGAATTCATAGCTCATTGGCAGAATGTCGGAACGTCCGCAGGCGTCGTCTGCATTGTCGTTACGCTACTATACCGCGCGCGCAGGTTCAACCAAAGCAAGCAACTGTCGATTCCCACAATGCCCGACTTCTGGCGCCACTCAGGGTTCCACCTAACAAGCACTGACAAGGACGGTGCTTGTGTGCCGTCAGCCGATTTGTTGCGCGCCTACTTCGCACGTCCCGAGGTGGCACCTTTGGCCGGGTCCTGCCAGGCGGAGCGCGCCTTGTTCGCGCGCCTGCAGGCCGATCCGCTGGAACAGGTTTCCGCCATCGAACTGGCCACGCTTGCGGATACGGATGCGCGCGAGAATTACGCGGTCGTGCTTGCATTTCGTGACCATCTGGTGTCGGCCGGCACGCTCGAACGCGCCTATCGCGATTTTTTTGTGGACTCGTGGGGACACACGCGCGACTTCGGTACGAGCGGAATTCCACCGTTGTTCACCGATCAACTCGCGCAGATGATCGTGCGCAGCATTCTCGACAAGTGCGAAGACGGATTGATGGCAAGGGCGGCGGAGATCCTGTTTCGCGAGCAGCGGGCGCACGTAGCGGACGGACAGGTCCTGCTGGCGGACCTGGAAACGGTGGAAATGAAGGCGCAGGCGGCACGAGACGGTACTCGTTACGGCAATCTCGGACGCCTGCTGGTCGATGCGCAAACTCCGCTGCGGTCTGTCGACCTGGATGTCATCGAATCCGAGAATGCAGCGATTTACTGGGCGCGCGACGAGCGCCACGATACGGCGATACGCATCAATTTCGGGCGTTCCGGACTGACTGCCCTATGCCGGGTAATCGAAGCCTGGGTCGCCCACTTCCATGCGACTACGGTACGGGTTGAGCCAGTCCGGCAGATCGAGTCGGCGCGCATGCGCTGGTATGTCGGGCTCGACAGCACGGCGACCTCGCTCCTCAATGGGATTTATAATGGCAGTGTCCCCGATGAATTGTCGCGGCGGCGGCTGTTGTGCATGATGACCATGCATTTCGATGACCAAACGGTTCTGCTTGATACGGCCCGCGGCTCGCCGTGCTATCTGGCACTGGCAATGGATCACAATGACAACGTGCGCATGAAGCCGCAGAACCTCTTGATGAACCTTCCGTTGCAGCGGCGCGCTTGAGCATGGTGCGTCCGCAAGTTGGCAGGCCCGCATACTGGGATCAGGCGCTGCGTGATCTGGTTAAATGCGACCGCGTGCTGCGTCGCATCATTCCGCAATACCCCGGGCTTTGCCTGACTACCCGCGGTGATCCGTTTGTGACGCTCGCGCGTTCGATCGTTGGCCAGCAGATTTCGGTGGCTTCGGCGCAAGCGACATGGGAGCGCCTGATTGCAAGCATTCAGGATTTCACTCCGATGCGCGTTGCGCGCGTGCCAATCGCCCGCTTGCGTGCGTGCGGCCTGTCGCAACGCAAGGCCGAGTACCTGCAGGATCTCGCAGGCCATTTCAGGCAGGGCGGCATGCGGCATGAAGACTGGCATGCGCTCGATGATGAGGCGGTGATCGATGCGCTTACAGGCATTCGTGGTGTCGGTCGCTGGACCGCCGAGATGTTCCTGATCTTCAATCTGCTGCGCCCTGATGTGCTGCCGCTTGACGATCTGGGCCTGCAGAAGGCGGTCAGTCAGCTATATTTTTCTGGCGACCCTTTGACCCGCAGCGAACTGCGTGAAGTCGGTGAAAACTGGGCGCCGTGGCGTTCAGTGGGTACCTGGTACATGTGGCGCAGCCTCGATCCTTTGGCAGTGGAGTATTGATATGAGCAAGACGAACTTTCTCGAGTTCGAGCAACCGCTGGCCGAGCTTGAGGAGAAGATCGAGGAATTGCGATACGCACAGGATGGATCGGCTGTCGACATATCGGACGAAATCGAACGTCTCAAGAAAAGGGGGCAGGCGCTGGTCAGGGAAATCTATGCCACCCTCACGCCTTGGCAGGTAGCGCAGGTTGCGCGTCACCCCAAACGCCCTTACACGCTTGACTATATAGGAGCGGTGTTCACCGGTTTCGAGGAGTTGCATGGTGATCGAGCCTATGCGGACGATCAGGCTATCGTGGGCGGGCTCGCAAGACTCAATGGCCAGGCATGCGTGGTGATCGGCCACCAGAAGGGGCGTGATGTCAAGGAACGTGCGCGCCGCAACTTCGGGATGCCGCGTCCGGAGGGCTATCGCAAGGCCTTGCGGCTGATGCGGACGGCCGAGAAGTTCGGTCTGCCCCTATTCACGTTTGTCGATACGCCGGGAGCCTACCCGGGCGTAGGCGCGGAAGAACGTGGGCAGTCGGAAGCGATAGGCAAGAATCTGTACACCCTAGCCGAACTGCGGGTCCCGGTAATCACCACGATCATCGGCGAGGGGGGGTCCGGCGGTGCCTTGGCAATCGCGGTAGGCGACATCGTGATGATGTTGCAGTACGCGACCTATTCGGTGATTTCCCCTGAAGGCTGCGCTTCCATTCTATGGAAGAGTGCGGACAAGGCCCCGGAAGCTGCCGAAATCCTCGGCATCACGGCATCGCGGCTGAAGACCCTTGGTTTGATCGACAAGGTGATACCCGAGCCGCCCGGCGGCGCCCACCGCGACGGCGTCGCGGCCGCAGGTAATCTCAAGAAGGCGTTGGCTGACGCCTGGCGCCAGCTTGGGGACGTGCCGATCGAGACCCTCGTCGATACGCGCTATCAACGCATCATGCGTTACGGCAGGTTTGAGGAAGTCGCCGCCTGATCGCATCGCCACCCTGCGCGCCGCGACGCGTGCGGGTATTGGCGAGTTGCTGCGAGCTGCCGGCGTTGCAAAGCCGCGGGTCTGCGTCGGTTACTCCGGAGGGCTGGATTCCGCCGTGCTGCTCGATTTGCTGGCTCTTGAAGCAGTGGCCGGCTCGATAACGGTGGCTGCCGTTCATGTGCATCATGGGTTGTCGCCAAATGCCGATGCGTGGAGTAGGCATTGTGCCCGGGTTTGCAATCGATTGGGGATCGAACTTCAAATCGCGCGCGTGCGAATAACGCATCAAGCCGGCCATAGTCCTGAAGAGGAGGCACGTACGGCCCGCTACGCCGTTTTTCGGCGCATTCAGGCCGACGCTGTGGCACTTGCACATCACGCGGACGATCAAGCCGAAACGGTGTTGTTGCAGCTGTTGCGTGGCGCAGGGCCCAAAGGTCTGGCGGCAATGGCCGCAATCGGCCCGCGTACCGTACGTGGCAGTGCACCGGCCTATTGGCGCCCCCTGCTTTCGATCGATCGTGTGCAGTTGGCGGCCTATGCGGTCGATGCCGGGCTGGAATGGGTAGAGGACGAAAGCAACCGGGACCTGCGCCTGCGCCGCAATTACTTGCGGCAACGCGTGTTGCCGGTCATCGCGGAGGCCTTTCCAGCGCCGGGCCGCCTGTTGGCGCGCGCGGCGCGACTGCAGGCACAGGCTGCCGGGCTGTTGGAAGTGCTGGCCGACTTGGACCTCGCAATGATGGCGTTGGACGGTGGTCTCGACTGCCGGCGGCTGGCCATGTTGCCAGGCGACCGGCAAGCCAACCTCCTGCGACGCTGGCTGGCGCAAGTGGGCGCGCGCGCGCCATCGTCTGCCCGCCTTGCCGCATTGCAGAAGGCGATTGTCGACAGCAGCAACGATACCCGGCTGGCGTGGGTGCATGAGGGTGTGCGGGTCGTGCGGCGCAAGGCCGTTCTGTTGCTTGAGAAGGCGTCGCCACTGAGCCGCGATTGACTGCGGGCACTGCGGCCACAGGCGCTCGGGCAGCTTCGACCGACCCTTGGAAGGGCGCGTCGTCGAAAATCATGCCAAGGCAGGCGTTTGGTATAATTTTGGATTAACTTACCTCACAAAAAACCTTAATTTATTTGGAGTTTTTCGATATGTCCATTGAGCGCACCCTCTCAATAATCAAGCCTGATGCTGTTGCCAAAAACGTAATCGGAAAGATCTACCAGCGCTTCGAGGATGCCGGCTTGAAGGTAATCGCGGCGCGGATGATGCAATTGTCGCGTGCCGAGGCGGAAGGATTCTATGCTGTGCATCGCGAGCGCCCATTTTTCAAAGATCTGGTTGGCTTCATGATCTCCGGGCCGGTGATGGTACAGGTGCTCGAAGGCGAGAATGCGATCCTGAAAAACCGCGACCTGATGGGAGCTACCGATCCAAAAAAGGCTGCGGCGGGTACCATCCGCGCCGATTTCGCGGATTCGATCGATGCCAACGCGGTGCACGGTTCCGACGCTGCGGAGACCGCACGCAACGAGATCGCCTATTTTTTCCCGGCACTCAACGTCTACTCGCGCTAACCGAATTTCACGCAATGCGCACCAATCTGCTCGACCTTGACGGTGCCGCTCTGGCGGCATGGTTCGCGGCGCGTGGCGAAAAGGTGTTTCGGGCGCAGCAGGTCAAGAAATGGCTGCATCAGCATTGCGCAGACGATTTTGGCGCCATGTCCAATATCGCGACAAGTTTGCGGACTAGTCTCATGCGTGATGCCGAGATCGTCGCGCCACCGCTGATCAGTGACAGGATCGCCAGCGACGGCACCCGCAAATGGCTATTCGATGTCGGCAACGGCAACGCCGTGGAGGCGGTATTCATTCCCGAGGAAGAGCGCGGAACGTTATGTATTTCGACGCAGGCCGGTTGTGCGGTCGATTGCGCGTTTTGCTCGACAGGGAAGCAGGGTTTCGCGCGCAATCTTGGCGTGGCGGAAATCATAGGTCAGCTGTGGGTGGCCAATCGCATGTTGCGTGGTCCGGGGGTTGAACGGCCGATTACCAATGTGGTCTTCATGGGTATGGGTGAGCCGCTGCTCAACTTCGACCATACGCTCGCGGCGCTGCGGCTGATGCTTGACGACAATGCCTACGGGCTTTCGCGTCGCAGGGTAACCGTCTCGACCTCCGGCGTGGTGCCGATGATTGATCGTCTGGCCGCCGAGTGCCCGGTGGCGCTGGCGGTTTCCCTGCATGCGCCAAATGACCGCTTGCGCGATACCCTTGTGCCGTTGAATCGCAAATATCCTTTGCGCGAACTGATGGCGGCTTGCCGGCGCTATGTGCCTCACGCGCCGCGCGACTTTGTGACCTTCGAGTACATCATGCTCGACGGCGTCAACGATTCGCAGGCCCAGGCGCATGAACTGGTCGAGTTGACGCGAGACGTGCCGTGCAAATTCAATTTGATCCCGTTCAATCCGTTTTCGGTGTCGGGATCCGCGATTCCACTGCGTCGTTCGGGCGCGGAACGGATTCGTGCGTTTTCCGCTGTGCTGGCGCAGGCCGGGTTGGTGGTGACGACACGCAAAACGCGCGGTGACGATATCGATGCCGCCTGCGGCCAACTGGCTGGTGAAGTGCGGGATCGCACGCGTCGATCGATCAGGATAGTCAGTCGAACCAACCTGGTCGATGCCAGTCAAAGCTTCAGCGCCTAACCGGAGGCCGATCGTGACGACCAAGCTGAAAGACCTTCCACTGAACGGGATGCTGCTGTGTGCAATCGCGACCCTCCTGGCTGGCTGTCAGGCCACAGGCGGCTCCAATGATTCGATGATGCCTGGCGGCGGGCAGGCCGGGACTACGCCTCGTGGGACCAGCGCGGAATTGGCGCAGCGCGCGCAGCAGACACCGACTGGCGACCGCCTGGAAACGGCTCGGTTGCGCACTGAACTGGCTTTCAACTATTTCCAGCGTGGGCAGATGGCTGTCGCGCTCGAGGAGATCAAGGCAGCCCTGGCGGCAGATCCGGTCTACGGTACCGCGTTCAACGTCCTCGGGTTGATCAATATGGATTTGGGCGAGAATGCCAAGGCTGACGAGGCGTTCAGGAAAGCCCTTACGATCCTGCCCAACGATTCCGACGCACTCAACAATTACGGATGGTTTTTGTGCCAGACAAAGCGTGAGCGCGAGTCCATCGATCGCTTCATGCAGGCGCTCAAGAACCCGCTGTATGCCAGCCCGGACAAACCATATCTGAACGCGGGCATTTGTTCGCAACGCCTGGGTAACGAGCCAGCCGCCGAGGATTTCTTTCGCAAGGCAGTCAGCCTCGACCCCTTGAACGCCAGTGCGAACCTCCGGCTCGGGGATATTTATTTTCGGCGCAACGACTTCGAAAGGGCGCGCGCGCATGTCGATCGCGTCAACAAGAACTATGACCCTTCGGCGGAGTCACTATGGCTTGCTTTGCGCATTGAACGCAAGGCGGGGGATCGCGTTGCCGAATCGAGTTTTGCCGCACAACTGCGGCGGCGCTATGCAAATTCGGAAGAGTTTCTGCTGCTGCAGCAGGGGAAGTTTGAATGAGCCAGGAAGTCGGCAATGCGTCGACAGGTGCGGCCTCGGGTGACGACACCGATGGCGCGTTGCCACTTGCAGTCGCTGTTGCACCGACCGTAGGCGCCGTGCTCAGGGCGGAGCGCGAGCGATTGGGGATGTCGATCGGCGATGTCGCGCAGAGGTTAAAGTATGCGCCACGGCAGATCGAAGCGGTTGAGGCCGACGATTTCAAGGCACTGCCGGGACTACCCTTTGTAAGGGGGTTCGTGCGCGGTTACGCCAAGCTGCTTGGATTGGATGCTGGTGCGCTGGTGCCGCTGCTGGAACGCGCGTCCGAACAGGACGGCGGGCCGATTACCGTGCAATTGCAAAGCGTAAGTTCGACGCATGCCAGGTTTCCGGCATCCCAGACTTCCTATGCGTCGGCGCTGCCATGGTTGCTGGCGATTTTGCTGGTGATCACCGGCATTGGCGGCTACTCGATCTATCACTGGGAGGCGCCGACAGACCTGCTTCCAATGCCAGCAGGTACTGCCCCCGCATTGCCAGGGCAAGCGCCGCCAATGGTCACAAGTGCGAGCAGCCAGATCGCCGCAGCCGGCAATTCAGCGCAGGGTGCGGCGTCGTCGCCGGCCCCGCCGGTTGTCGCAGGCCCGCAGGTTGCGCCAACGGGAACCGGCCAGACCGGCCCGTTATCCATCCCCAGTAGTGGTCCGGATGCCGCGCGTCAACTCAAACTGCAAGATGCACCGGCAAAGGCGGCTGCCGGGCAGGGCAAGATCAGGCTTGTGTTTGGTGGCGAGTCCTGGACCGAAATACGGGAAGCTGGTGGCAGGGTCATATTCTCGCGCAACAATCTGCGCGGCACCGAGCAATGGACCGAGGGCCAGGCGCCGTTCGACCTTGTGGTGGGCAATGCGCGGGATGTCAAACTTTTTTACCGCGGTGCGGAAGTCGATTTGAGCCCTTACATCAAGGTCTCGGTTGCGCGCCTGCAACTCAACTAGGTAGGCGATGGGCGATCATTCAGATAAACCCTTGCGTCGCCCGACGCGTCAGGTGCGGATACGCCAGGGTGAACGCACTCTGGTCGTCGGTGGTGGCGCGCCAGTGATGGTGCAGTCGATGACCAACACCGACACGGCCGACGTGATCGCGACAGCGATCCAGGTCAAGGAACTGGCACGTGCTGGCTCGGAGGTGGTGCGCATTACCGTCAATACGTCGGAGGCTGCGGCGGCGGTACCGGCGATTCGCGACCAGCTTGATCGCATGGGCATTGATGTGCCATTGGTGGGTGATTTTCACTTCAATGGGCACAAGCTGCTTAAGGAGCACCCGGCCTGTGCCGAGGCATTGGCAAAGTACAGGATCAATCCAGGCAACGTCGGCAAGGGCGCGCGACACGATGACAACTTCGCCAGCATGATCGATACTGCCTGCCGCTACGCAAAGCCGGTGCGGATCGGTGTCAATTGGGGCAGTCTCGACCAGGCCCTTGCAACACGCCTGATGGACGAGAACGCGCGCCGCGTGGTGCCGGCATCCGCCGAAGAGGTCTTGCGCGAGGCCTTGATCGTGTCGGCGCTCGAAAGCGCCGCCCGCGCCGAGCAGCTCGGTCTGGGTGGCGACCACATCGTCCTTTCGTGCAAGGTCAGCGGGGTACAGGATCTGATCAAGGTGTACCGCGAACTGGCACGCCGCTGCGACTATCCGTTGCACCTGGGCCTCACCGAAGCCGGCATGGGATCAAAGGGTATCGTAGCGTCCAGCGTGGCGCTGGCCGTGCTATTGCAGGAAGGGATAGGCGACACCATCCGTATTTCCCTGACCCCCGAGCCAGGCGGCGACCGTTCGCGCGAGGTGGTGGTGGCGCAGGAAATCCTGCAGACCATGGGTATTCGTTCCTTTGCGCCGATGGTAATCGCCTGCCCCGGCTGCGGGCGCACCACCAGCACTGTATTTCAATCGCTTGCTTCCGATATTCAAGCCTACCTGCGACAGCAGATGCCCACCTGGAAGTTGCACTACCCCGGCGTCGAGACCATGCGAGTGGCGGTGATGGGTTGCGTAGTGAACGGTCCTGGCGAATCCAAGCATGCCGACATTGGCATCAGTCTGCCCGGCACCGGGGAGACGCCGGTTGCCCCGGTGTATGTGGATGGCCAACGTGCGGTCACGCTCAAAGGCGAATCAATCGCCACGGAATTCCAGGCGCTCGTCGATGCCTATGTCAAGCGGCGTTTTGCCAACCCATCAGATTTGACCGCCGGGCTCCAATGAAGGCAAAGAATGAAAAGCAACAATTGACGTCGCACAAGCTGGTCGGTGTCAAAGGAATGAACGACCTCTTGCCTGACGATGGAGAAGTGTGGCAGGCGCTCGAACGCCATCTTTATGGTTGGCTCGACAGCTACGGATACCGCAACATGCGCACGCCGGTACTGGAGCAGACAGCCTTGTTCCGGCGCGGCATTGGCGAGGTTACCGACATTGTCGAAAAGGAGATGTTCAGTTTCACCGATCGCCTCAATGGTGACGAGTTGACCATGCGTCCCGAGTTCACGGCGGGCATAGTGCGAGCGGCGGTCGAACACAATCTTCTGTACAACGGACCGCAGCGGGTTTTTTCGGTCGGTCCGGTGTTCCGTCACGAGCGCCCGCAGCGCGGCCGTTATCGACAGTTTCATCAGGTCAATGTCGAGGCGCTGGGGTTCGCCGGGCCGGATGTCGATGCCGAACTGATCATCATGCTCAAGCGCTTGTGGGGCGATCTGGGGTTACGCGAGGTACGCCTGGAGATCAACACTCTTGGCAGCCCGGCCGAGCGGCAGTCACATCGCGCGGCCCTGATCGACTATTTCGAGCGGCATGTCGGCATCCTGGACGAGGACGCACGGCGGCGCCTTCACTCAAACCCCTTGCGCATTCTTGACACAAAGAACCCGACGATGCAGCCGATGGTGGAGGCGTCTCCGCGGCTGGAGGCACATTTGGGAGCCGAATCGCGCGCGCATTTTGACCAATTGCGTGAGTACCTCGATGACGCCGGCATTGGATTTTCGGTCAATCCGCGTTTGGTCCGCGGCCTTGATTACTACAATCTCACGGTATTCGAATGGATCACCACTGAGCTTGGGAGTCAGGGCACGATTTGCGGAGGCGGCCGCTATGATGGCCTGATCGAATTGTTTGGCGGCAAACCGGCCCCGGCCATCGGGTTTGCCATCGGCGTGGAGCGCCTGATAGAACTGGCGCGCGGTTCAGGGATTTTTGCGCCGGCGGCCGCCTGCGATGTCTACGTGGTCCATCACGGAAGTGTCGGAAACGCCACCACGCGCCAGGCCTTGCTTGCAGCCGAGACGCTGCGCTCCTGCGGTTTGGAAGTAATCATGCATTGCTGTGGAGGTTCGTTCAAGTCGCAAATGAAAAAAGCCGATGCCAGTGGTGCCCAAGTCGCGCTGATCATCGGCGATGACGAGGTGGCAAGCGGTGAGGTCGTGCTCAAGTCGATGCGGTCTCAGGATGCGCAGCAGCGCGTACCGTTGACAGCACTGGCTGAGCGGGTCATCGCCCTCATTCCCGCAACAGATATTTAACTCGAAACGGATAAACGGTCATGGCAGCTCTCGATCTAGATGAACAGGAACAACTCGCACAGGCCAAAGCCTTGTGGCAGCGTTATGGAAATCATGCCCTGACTGCATTGACACTGGTGTTTCTGACCATTGCCGGCTACAACGGCTGGGGCTACTACCAGCGTACCCAGGCGGTCGCAGCGGCGCAGGTATTCGAGGGATTGCAGAAACTGGCAGCCGGCGGTGATGCCAAAAAGGTGGCCGAGGCGAGCAAGGCGCTGGCCGATCAACATCCGCGTACCGTGTTCGCTGCCTTGGGAAACCTGATTGCCGCCCGCGTTTCTTTCGAGGCCAATGAACTTTCCGGCGCGCGCGAGCAATTGCAATGGGTGATTGACAAGGGTCGCGACGACGATCTGAAGCATCTGGCACGGGTGCGGCAGGCTGGCATCATGCTGGACTTGAAGGAATACGAGCCGGCGCTCAAATTGCTCGAAACCGTCCGCCCGGCGCAGTTTGAGGCGCTTTACGCGGATCGCCGTGGCGATGTGTTGTACGCCATGGGAAAAGTGCCAGAGGCGCGCACCGCTTGGGAATCCGCATTGGCCAAGGCTGGAGCGGCCAACACGTTGAAGGCGGCACTTGAGTTCAAACTTGACATGGTCGGGGCCGCTCCGCCTCCCACCAAATCGTGATTCGCCGCAATGCGCGATACGTGGCAGCATTACTGGCGGCCGCAGTTCTGGGCGGTTGCGGGGGGCTGCAGAAGCTCAACCCGCTTACCTGGTGGAGTTCGGACGCAAGCGGTCCGCAACCGCTGCCGCTGACCGAAATCAAACCAACGTTGACGCTCGCGCCGGGTTGGCGCGCAGCAATCGGCAGTGCGGGTTCTTACTATTTCACTCCTGCATTGGCCGACGGGAACGTGTATGCAGCAGCCGCAGACGGAGCGCTGGCGGCATTTGATGTGCGCACTGGCGCGCAGAAATGGAGGGTGCAGGCAAATCGCGGCGGATTGTCCGCCGGCGTAGCCGCGGGCGAGGGCACGGTCGTGGTCGCCACGCTCAAGGGCGAGGTGCTTGCGTTTGACGCCAATGGCCGCGAGAAGTGGAAGGCGCCGGTATCCAGTGAGGTTCTGGCGGCACCGCTGGTGGTTGAAGGCCTGGTGCTGGTGCGCAGTAACGATAACCGGATTTACGCCCTTGGCATCGCCGATGGAAAGCGTCGCTGGGCCTACCAGCGGGCCGCGCCGGCCCTGGTGCTGCGCAATTTTGCCGGCCTAGCCGTCGGGCGTGGATTGGTCTACGCCGGATTTCCCGGCGGCAGATTGGTAGCACTCTCCACTTCCAATGGCACCGTGCGCTGGGAAGCGACCGTGGCTTTGCCAAAAGGTTCGACCGAACTGGAACGGATTGCCGACATCACCGGCGCACCGGTGGTGGGCGAGCGGATGACATGCGCGGTCGCGTACCAGGGGCGCGTTGCCTGTTTTGAGGCAGGCAATGGCCAGCCTGTATGGTCGCGCGACGTTTCGAGCCAAACCGGACTGGCTGCGGATGCGCGCTATGTTTTTGTCACTGATGATCGATCGGCGCTGGTCGGCTTGGCACTGGAAACCGGCAGCAGCCTGTGGAAGCAGGATCGCATGTTGCACCGCGGACTGTCCGCGCCGCTATCGATTGGTCGCGCGGTCATCGTTGGCGACTATCAGGGTTTCCTGCATGCGCTGGCGCGCGAGGATGGCAGCTTGATCGGAAGAACCGCAACCGATGGCACGTGGATCGCAGCGCCGCCATTGCGGCTGACCCTTGGCGTCACTGAAGGCTTTCTGGTGCAGACGCGTGCGGGGGGGTTGTTCACATTCGCGCTTTAGCCCAGTGCAGGGATAGCCGATCCAGCCGGCCTTTGACTGTCGCGACGCGCGGCGCGAATGCCAGGATTGCCCTGGTTCAGACCACGTCGCACCCAGTTGCTGGCAGCTTCGAGGCAGTCCAATCACGCGCGGCACGGGCTGCAGCCACGCCGCTGCGGATCGCGGCTTCAAGGGTGGCGGGGTAGTCGCTCAATACGTGATCGCCGGCAAGAAATACTCCGGCAAGCGGACTTTCGACACCAGGGCGCTCAAGGTTCGGCGAACATCGGAACGTGGCGCGCTTTTCGTTGATGATTCTATGGCTGAGCGGCGCGGGCAACGCGGGGATCAGCGCGCGTAGTTCGCAGTCGATCGCTTTTGCCAGTGCATCGCCGGGCAGGCCGCGCAAGTGCCCTGCTGCGCTCACCACCACGGCAATCAACCCAGCAGGCCCACCGAGCGCGCCTCGATCGAAGGCCCACTGACTGATAGCCCCTGACAGTCCGATCATCGGTCTCATCAACCGCACCGATGCCGGATACTGCAAATAGCAAGTGGCGATCGGTTCATATTCGAAGGCCGCCAGCACGCGACACAAGTCGCGTGAGACCCAAGCATCATCAACGAAAAGCGCAGCGGCGCGACGCGGTGGAATGGCGCACACCACTGCGTCATACAAGGCGGACTTTCCATCGACATGCAGGCCGACTCGTTCGCCGCAGATGTCGAGCGCATCGACCGGGGCACCGAGGTGCAGGGAACCGTCGTGCTTGGCAACGAAGCGCAGCGCCAGATCCGGGAAGAGGGCGCTCAGGCCGGTCCGCGGGATCAGCAGATCGCTGTCGGAGCGAGCGCGCGTGAACGCGTCGCGCAACACACAGGCAAACACACGCGCCGAGGCGAGTTCGGGCGCGGTATTAAGGGCCGCGATGCACAGGGGTTCCCACAGAAAGGTTCGGGTGCGCGCGGTTTGCCCCCATCTTGCAAGCAAGTCGGCTACACCGATATCGGGATCTATCACAAATCCGCTACGGCGCAGTGCGAGCATGAAGCGCATGGCTGCGAGCTTGTCGCGCCATGTCAGGCCGCTGGCCCCAAATAGCCCTGCCAACAGATGCAAAGGCGCCGGAAGCCAGGCCGGCGCGCGTAGCACAAACTCGCCCGGATAGACCAGTTCGAGCGGCAGTCGCAGCATCAGGCTCGCCAGATCTCCACCGGTCATGCGGATGAGGCGCAAGGTCTCGCCGTAGGCGCCCAGCAGTATGTGCTGGCCGTTGTCGAATTCGGTGCCATCGATAGTGATCCCGCGCGCTCGCCCGCCACACTGTCGCGCCGCTTCGTACAACGCGACGCGGCAACCAGAAGCTGCCAGTTCGACTGCGGCCGCGAGGCCAGCCCAGCCAGCGCCGATGACGGCAACCTGCGTCATCCGAAGGTCCAGGTCTTCCACGCCAGCCACAGCTTGCGAATCGGAGTCAGGCTGGTACGTTGGTGCAGCACCTGGAAGCCGTCGCGCCGAATTTCTTCCAGCAGTGCACGGTAGATCGCCGCCATGATCAACCCGGGCCGCTGCGCGCGCCGATCGGCGGCCGGTAGCGCCGCGAACGCCGTGCTGTAGTAAGTCTGCGCGCGGTCATGCTGAAACATCATGAGGCGCGAGAAGTTGTCGCTGTAGCGGGCGTGCAGGATATCCGCAACCGGCACACCGAACTGCTGCAGTTCGTTGACCGGCAAATAAACACGCCCGCGCCTGGCATCTTCGCCCACGTCGCGGATGATGTTGGTCAATTGAAATGCCAGCCCGAGGTTGCGCGCGTACACCAGCGTGCTGTCGTCGCTGCGACCGAAAATGTCGGATGCGCAAAGCCCGACAACGCTGGCGACAAGGTAGCAGTATCGTTCGAGTGCCTTGAAGTCCAGATAGCGTGTCTGCAGCAGATCCATCTCCATGCCATCAAGAATCTCTTCGAGGCGTGTTTGGGTCAGCGAAAAGGTTTCGACGCAAGGCGTCAACGCCCTTGTCACCGGGTGTTGCGGGTTGCCGGCATACATCTGCGCGATTTCATTGCGCCACCACGCAAGCTTGATACGCGCCAGATTCTCGTCCGCGGTTTCATCAACCACATCATCGACTTCGCGACAAAAGGCGTACAGCGCGGTGATCGCACGGCGCCGTGCCGGCGGGAGGAACAGAAAACTGTAGTAGAAGGAAGAGCCGCTGGCGGCCGCCTTTTGCTGGCAGTACTCGTCAGGCGTCATTGCATCTAAGCGATCGCGGTTTCGAAGGCGCGCGGACAGGGTGCCGCAAATTCGTCATTGTACCGACCGGGTGAGGCGCGTTCCGATGGCGCGCCAGACCGTCAAGCACCAATCGCGTCGGCGCAGAACCGGACGCTTTTCGAACACGTCATAGCCGGCACCCTCGATCTTCTCAAGGATGCGCAGTCCGCCCTGCACCACAAGACGGAGCTCCCAGCCGATGCGACCCGGCAGACGCAGTGCCAGCGGCGCTCCGGAGATGAGCATGTCGCGCGCACGTGCGGTCTCGAATCCCATGAGGGCACGGAAGCGCTGGTCACAAACCGCAGGCAGCGATTCGGGATTGGCATAGCCGAAACGGACCAGGCTGTCCCGCGGCAGGTATATACGCCCCTTGGCCAGATCGACGGCGATATCCTGACAGAAGTTGATCAACTGCAGGCTGCTGCAAATGAGGTCAGACTGCTCCAGTGCCACCGCCGTGTTCACGCCGTACAAATTGAGCAAAAGCCGCCCCACCGGATTGGCCGAGCGCCGACAATAATCCAGAAGTTGCGGGAAATCGCGGTAACGCTTTTGCACAACATCCTGGCTGAACGCGTCAAGCAGGTCCTCGAACAACTGCGCAGGCAGACCATGGCGCGCCATGACACTGCCCAAGGCGTCAAACATCGGACCTGCGGGTTGCGGAAGGGCAGGATCACCAACTGCGACACGGCGCAGTTGGTGACGATACTGTGCCAAGCCATGCAAGCGCTCGGCATCCGTCGCGTCGCCCTCATCGGCGATGTCGTCGGCGCCACGGGCAAAGCGGTAGATCGCCTCGACCGGCACGCGCAAGCGCGCCGGCAGCAAGAACGATGCGACGGGGAAATTTTCGTAATGATCAACAGGCATGGCAAGCGGCCCCTGTCATGGCGCGGCGAAAATTGGTCGGGAGCGGGTTAAAAAAACGGCGCCCGCTGTCGGGGCGCCGTATCTTTCGACCGCGTAAACCCGGTCAGGACTTTCGACAGGCGGAGTCTTGCGCTTTGCTGTGGGACTTGGCGGGCGCAACTGCGCCCGCCATCGAAACCGACGTAAGCCTGACCGACAGCGTAGCGGCCGTTAGCAATCTGGACACGGATCACCCCCTTTCACAAGTTGACGGAACGTCAATGTAGCCGGGTTGGGGCGGTAATTCAATACATTGTTGGTGGTGCTCTGCCGCTGTCGATCAAGAGGCGAGCGTGGCGACGGGTCGGGAATCCGTGCCATATTTGCGCAGCACCGCGGCCAGTCGGGTACTTATGAGCCAGTCTTCGCTTTCACCTGCGCGATGCCGCGGGGCGGTGCGCGCAAGCTCATGAGAATGCGTTGGCGGGTGTCGCCGACCGCGATGGCGGCGGCGCGGCAAAATCAAGGGTGGTCGGTCCGTGCGGGCTGGTTTCGGTGTCAGTGTCAGTGTCGCTCGCGGACCACAACATCTTGCCGCCCGGGAAAAGCCCCGCCGGTCCGAAAAAGTCATGCCGCAACAACGCCCCTAGAGCCTTGAGTTCGGCGTTCGGCGATTGCAGTGCCAACCCGAGTACATGATCCGCATAGCGTGCGTTCATGCTCATGTAGGGCACGTCAATGGTGCGCCGTGTCTCGGTGCACAGACGGCTCGCCATCTGTGCCAGCAACAACAGGGTGGTTCGGGAATACGCCATGGCCGTAATGCTTCCTGTCAATCTGCGTCGAAAGAGAGACTAAGGCTATAACGAGAACGCCGAAGCCGCAAAAAAGAACGGATTTCAGTATCAACTCGGCGCGTGGACGACGTTGCGGCACTTATCGTCGGATAGCGACGGAGGGTTTTTGGAGTAAACTTAGGGACGTTTCGGAATCTCGAAATGCATCGTGTTTCACGCGGAGCACGAGCGCGCGAGTTTCTGTTGCGAAGGTGGCGGAACTGGTAGACGCACTGGATTTAGGTTCCAGCGCCGCAAGGCGTGCGGGTTCGAGTCCCGCCTTTCGCACCAATCTGACTTTCCCTACACCCTACACATCCATCATGGCAGTCACCGTCGAAAATGTAAGCGCTTTGGAGCGTCGCATCAACTTGTCCATACCGACCGACCTCATCGAGAAAGAGGTCGCGAGCCGGCTGCAACGGATGTCCCGCACGGTTCGCATGCAGGGTTTTCGGCCGGGCAAGGTTCCATTGAAGATGGTCGCGTCGACTTACGGTCCGCAAGTGCGCTCCGAAGTGATTGGCGACGCCATTCAAAGAAATTTCAGCGACACCATTTCGGAACAAAAACTCCGGGTTGCGGGCTATCCGCGTATCGAACCGAAGGCACAAACGGATGGCGCCGCGGCAAATGACGCCGCGTTCGAGTTTGTGGCCACCTTCGAGGTTTATCCGGAAGTGACTATTGGTGATCTATCCGGCCTTTCGATTGACAAGCCGTCAAGCATGATTTCCGAAGCCGACGTGGACCGGACACTGGAAACGCTGCGTAAGCAGCGCGTAACGTACACCGAGGCGGCGCGTGTCTGTCAAGCCGGCGATCGCGTGACAGTCGATTTTGTGGGTAGGATCAATGCCGTTGCGTTCGATGGCGGCACCGCGGACGGCTTCGCGTTTGAACTCGGTGGTGGCCAGATGCTGCCTGAGTTCGAAGCCGCCACCAGCGGATTGGCTGCGGGCGAAACAAAAGGCTTTGACCTTACCTTTCCCGCTGATTATCAGGGTAAGGAAGTCGCCGGCAAGACTGCGAACTTCTCCCTCACTGTGCGCAAGGTTGAAGCCTCTGTACTTCCAGTGCTGGATTCGGAGTTCGCCAAGTCGCTCGGTATTGCCGATGGCGACGTCGAAAAAATGCGTACCGATATTCGTGGCAACCTCGCGCGTGAGGTCAAGAAGCGGCTGCAAGCGCGGACCAAGAATGGCGTCATGCAGGCATTGTATGAGGCCGTGAAGGTGGAAGCGCCAAAGGCGCTTGTTGCGATGGATGTTGAACGATTGATCGAGCAGGCGCGTGCCGATCTGGCGCAGCGGGGTGTCAAGCAGGACGTACCGCTGCCGCCCGACATGTTTCAGGAGCAGGCCAAACGGCGTGTATCGCTGGGCTTGATTTTGAACGAACTGGTCAAATCTAACGGTCTTGAAGCCAAGCCGGATCAGGTGCGTGCGGTGATCGACGAATTCGCACAGAGTTACGAAGACCCGACCGAAGTCGTGCGCTGGTACTACGGCGACAAACAGCGGCTTGCCGACGTCGAGGCGCTGGCGCTTGAAGACAATGTCGTCAACCACGTGATGTCAAAAGCAGGGGTGACCGACAAGAGTGTTTCTTTTGATGAACTGATGGGGCGCGGTTAAACCACCGACGGGAACAGGCAATGAGATCCGATATGCAGTATCAGCGTTTTCAGCAGTTTGTACACGACACCGGTGCCGGCGGCATGAGCCCTCAGGGGTTGGGCATGATCCCGATGGTGATCGAGCAAAGCGGTCGCGGCGAGCGGGCTTATGACATCTATTCGCGGCTTCTGAAGGAGCGTGTGATTTTCCTGGTCGGGCCGGTTGAAGACATGGGAGCGAACCTGATCGTGGCGCAACTGCTGTTTCTGGAGTCGGAAAACCCGGAGAAGGATATCTCCGTCTACATTAATTCGCCCGGCGGGTCGGTGACAGCAGGTTTGGCGATCTACGACACCATGCAGTTCATCAAGTCGGCGGTATCCACTCTATGCATAGGCCAGGCCGCCAGCATGGGGGCGTTCCTCCTGGCGGCAGGAGCCAAGGACAAGCGCTTCTGTCTGCCCAATTCGCGGGTCATGATTCATCAGCCGTCCGCCGGCTTTCAAGGTCAGGCGTCCGATATCGAGATCCATGCCAAGGAAGTCATGGGACTCAAGAAGAAGCTCAACCAGCTGATGTCCACGCACACCGGGCAACCGGTCGAGCGGATCGAAAAGGATACCGATCGTGACAACTTCCTGTCTGCCGAAGACTCCAAGGCTTATGGCATTGTTGACAAGATACTTGGCAAGCGCGGCGAATAGAGTGTCGGATGTTGGTGACCGCATGGGTGGCGTTGTATTGCGGACACACTCTTGCCTCGCAGGGGTCGAATGGCCTAAGCTACGGATGAATTAACCGGTAACCAGAGCCAGTAATGTCGGATAAAAAAGCCAGCGGCGAGAAGCTCCTCTATTGTTCATTCTGCGGCAAGAGCCAGCACGAGGTGCGCAAGCTCATCGCCGGACCGTCGGTGTTCATTTGCGACGAGTGTATCGAGCTTTGCAATGACATCATTCGCGACGAAACGGCCGGCGTCGAGCCGGGCAAGCCTGCCAAATCCGATCTACCGACTCCACAGGAAATCTGCGGCATTCTGGATTCTTACGTAATCGGCCAGAAAACCGCCAAGCGTATCCTGTCGGTGGCGGTGTACAACCACTACAAGCGTTTAAAGCATATCGGCAAAGGGGATGAAGTCGAGCTTGCCAAGAGCAACATTCTGCTCGTAGGGCCGACCGGCTCAGGCAAAACGCTTCTAGCGCAGACCTTGGCGCGGCTGCTGAACGTGCCGTTCGTGATTGCCGACGCCACCACGCTCACCGAAGCCGGGTATGTCGGTGAGGATGTCGAGAACATCATTCAGAAGCTGCTTCAGAATTGCAATTACGAGATCGAGAAAGCGCAAAAGGGTATTGTTTACATTGATGAAATCGACAAGATTTCGCGTAAGTCGGACAACCCTTCGATCACCCGCGACGTCTCCGGAGAAGGCGTGCAACAGGCTCTGCTGAAGCTGGTCGAAGGTACGATAGCGTCAGTACCACCGCAAGGCGGACGCAAGCATCCTAACCAAGACTTCGTCCAGGTGGACACTACCAACATTCTGTTCATCTGCGGTGGTGCGTTCGATGGCCTAGAGAAGGTCATTCGCAACCGTTCCGAGAAGGGCGGCATCGGTTTCGGCGCCGAAGTGAAGCAGTTGTCAGACAATAGCCTGAGCGAAACCTTGAAGGGCGTCGAGCCGGAAGACTTGATCAAGTTCGGACTGATTCCAGAACTGGTCGGGCGTTTGCCTGTGGTGGCGACCTTGAATGAACTCGACGAGGCGGCACTGATCCAGATTCTGACCGAACCCAAGAACGCCCTGCTCAAGCAATACCAGAAATTGTTTTTGATGGAAGGCGCGGAGCTCGAAATCCGGCCCTCGGCGCTAGCGGCGATTGCCGCCAAGGCGCTCAAGCGCAAGACCGGGGCACGCGGCCTGCGTTCCATCATCGAACAGTCCCTGCTCGACACCATGTACGATTTGCCGGGCTCGCAAAACGTCACCAAAGTGGTGGTTGACGAAAACGCCATTACTGGAGAAGGCCCGCCTATCCTGATTTACTCGGATGCACCCAAAGTAGCCTCGGCCCAGTAGCATCAAGCGCGCCCTTCGGCGCGCTTGTCGCATCCGGGGCTTGAGTACCGGGACAGTCGCCCGCATGTTGCGGGAAGTGGTAGTTGAAAAGTATTTGCAACCGAAAGGGTTGAAGACATGTCAGGCATTGAAGAAAGCAACGAAAACCTTCAACTTCCGCTCTTGCCTTTGCGCGATGTGGTGGTCTTTCCGCATATGGTGATACCGCTGTTCGTGGGTCGGCCGAAGTCGATCAAGGCTCTCGAACTGGCAATGGAGGCGGGCAAGAGCATCATGTTGGTGGCCCAGCGCTCCGCTGCCAAGGATGAGCCCGAGGCCAGCGACATGTATGCGGTCGGTTGTGCGGCGAACATCCTACAAATGCTCAAATTACCCGATGGCACGGTGAAGGTGCTGGTCGAAGGCGTCCAGCGTGCACGTATCGGCGGCATTGAGGATTTGCGTAGTCATTTCGCGTGCGACGCTAAAAGTGTTTCTGCGGAATTTGACTCAACCCCGGAGATCGAGGCGCTTCGCCGCGCCATCGTTCAGCAGTTCGATCAATACGTAAAACTGAACAAGAAGATTCCCCCTGAAATCCTGACTTCGCTGGCGGGCATTGATGACGCCGGGCGCCTGGCTGACACTATCGCCGCGCATCTGCCCTTGAAGCTGGAACAGAAGCAGGAAATTCTCGAAATGTTTGATGTACAGAAACGACTAGAGCACCTGTTGTCGGCGCTTGAAGGCGAACTCGACATCCTGCAGGTTGAAAAGCGCATTCGCGGCCGGGTCAAGCGCCAGATGGAGAAAAGCCAGCGCGAGTACTACCTAAACGAACAGGTCAAGGCGATTCAGAAAGAGTTGGGTGAGGGGGAAGAGGGCGCCGACCTAGAGGAAATGGAGAAACGCATCAAGAAGGCGCAAATGCCCAAAGATGCACGCAAGAAAGCTGAATCGGAATTCAAGAAACTTAAACTGATGTCGCCGATGTCAGCTGAAGCGACAGTTATTCGGAACTACATCGACACGCTTTGCAATCTCCCTTGGAGAAAAAAGAGTCGTATAAACAATGATTTATCGAATGCTGATCAAGTGTTAAATGAAGATCACTATGGGCTTGACAAGGTCAAAGAAAGGATCCTGGAGTACCTTGCGGTTCAACAGCGGGTCGATCGAGTGAAGGCGCCTATCCTGTGTCTGGTAGGGCCTCCAGGTGTTGGCAAGACCTCGCTCGGTCAATCGATCGCCCGTGCCACCAACCGCAAGTTTGTGCGCATGGCCTTGGGTGGAGTGCGTGACGAAGCTGAAATTCGCGGCCATCGTCGCACGTACATCGGGTCGATGCCGGGCAAAATCCTGCAGAACATGACCAAGGTGGGGGTCAAGAACCCCTTATTCCTGCTGGACGAAATCGACAAGATGGGCATGGACTTTCGCGGCGATCCGTCGTCCGCGCTGCTTGAAGTACTTGATCCTGAACAGAATCACACCTTTGCGGATCACTATGTCGAGGTTGACTATGACCTCTCTGAAGTAATGTTCGTGGCAACCGCAAACACCATGAACATCCCGGCGCCATTGCAGGACCGGATGGAGGTCATCCGGCTTTCGGGGTACACCGAGGACGAGAAGATCAACATCGCCCAGAAGTACCTTTTGCCCAAGCAAATTGCGAACAATGGCCTGAAGAATACCGAGATCAGCGTCGCCGAGAGCGCGATCCGTGACATTGTTCGCTACTACACGCGTGAAGCAGGCGTGAGGGCGCTTGAACGCGAAATCTCGAAAATCTGCAGGAAAGTCGTCAAGACCCTGCTGCTGCACAAGGGCCTGCCCAAGAAGGTCGCCGTCACGGCCAAGAATCTCGACAAATACTTGGGGGTTCAACGCTTTACCTTTGGCATTGCCGAGAAGGAAAACCAGGTTGGGCAAGTCACTGGTCTGGCGTGGACTGAAGTGGGCGGCGAACTCCTGACCGTCGAAACTGTGGCAGTGCCGGGGAAGGGCAACATCACACGTACCGGCACCTTGGGCGACGTGATGAAGGAGTCCATCGAGGCGGCGCGCTCGGTGGTCCGCAAGCGTTCCCGGCAGCTCGGCATCAATCCGGACTTCTACGAGAAGACCGACCTGCACATCCATATGCCTGAAGGTGCAACGCCCAAGGACGGTCCAAGTGCCGGCATTGCGATCACCACGGCCATTGTTTCGGTGCTGTCGGGAATCCCGGTGCGTGCCGACGTTGCGATGACCGGGGAAATCACCTTGCGCGGTGAGGTTCTGGCCATCGGTGGCCTCAAGGAAAAGCTTTTGGCGGCGCATCGTGGCGGCATCAAGACAGTTCTCATCCCTGAAGACAACGTCAAGGACTTGCCGGAAATCCCGGACAACATCAAGAATCGTCTGGAAATCATTCCGGTCAAATGGATCGACAAGGTGCTGGAACTGGCGCTGGAGCGCAAGCCCGTGCCACTGCCGGATGAGCCCGTGGTGGTGGCGCCGGTTGCTGGCGCGGTGCCAGCGGTTGAGCCGGCCGTCAAGCACTGATCAAGCAGGTTCGCACTTGCCTGCGCGGGTCGCGCCCAGATGAAGATCCAGATCGCCTCGGATCTTCATCTGGAATTCCTTGAGCGCAAGTTTCCGGGCTACAAGGTAGTGGAGCCAAGCGACGCCGATGTGCTGGTGTTGGCCGGGGACATCCACCACCGCGACAAGGCCTTCGATGTTTTTCGCGACTGGCCCTGTCCGGTATTGCTGCTGCACGGGAATCATGAAATGTATGGTTCAGTGGTCGAAGATGTGCTCGATCAACTCGTTGCGCGCGATGCCTCGGGCAGCGTTAGTTACCTGGAGCAGAAAACATTGGTCATTGGAGGGGTGCGTTTCCTCGGGTGTTGCCTGTGGACCGACTACGCGCTGGATGGCGATGCGCGGCATTCGATGCTTCTCGCCGAGGCCGCACTCATGGATCACAAAGCCATCCGGACCCGACATGGCAGATTCAGCCCGCAGGATGCGTTCATGCTTCATCGTCAGGCGCGCGACTGGCTCAAACAGGCCCTGGAGCAGGCCCACGATGGTCCGACCGTGGTTTGTACGCACCATGCGCCCCACATCGGGTCGATCCACCCGCAATACGCCGGAAACCCGCACAACCCGGCTTTTGTCAGCGACCTATCCGAAATCCTCGGGCTGGCCGACCTGTGGATTCACGGCCACGTGCACAACAGCTTTGACTATCAGGTTGGCAGGACGCGAGTGGTGGCAAATCCACGTGGTTACGCGTTGAACTTGCGCAAGGCCAATTCACCGGGCGAAGTGGTTTGGGAAAACCCATCGTTTGATGCACGCAAGCTGATCGACCTGTAAGGCCGACGTTCCGTTCTGGCCCAACCTGATGTCTTAATCCAATGCCTATTAAATTTAACATAATATACATTCCCCATTTTTTTAGTGCAAATGTCGCGCACCACCAGGCAGGACAAAGGCCGGATTGGTAAACCAAGACCTGTCGAATCCAGCGAATGCCAAGGTAAGACCGCCAGTAACATTGCTCGATCTGAATCTGCCGGGGTTTGACCTGTCACCCGATTCGAGTTCCACCGGCGATTACCGCGAAGGCTGATCATCATCGGTTCCATCCAGACTAGCTTTATACCCAAAGATGTCGCTCGGCCTGCCGCGACTGCCAACCCGGCTGCCCGCGCAGAGCCGGTTCAGCCAAAGACGCAGCCACCGCGCATAACGTTGCTCAGTGGCAAGACCGAAGGCGGCAAGCTGGCGTTCTTCTCGCTTGAACTCAAGGTCGCCGGGCTTGAGCAGAGCGACTCGGAGATCAAGCGCATCAGCTTTAGCGACATCGCGTTCTATCGCTTTACCGCCGAGCAAGGCCTGGCCGAAGGGGTGATGCCGATCGCGTGGCGTGGCGGCCAGTCGCGTGCGCAGGAGCCGAGCGCCTTCAAGGGGGAGCTCAGGAACAAGAAGCTCTTCTCTGGAAAGATGCGTGCCTATTTGCGCAACGCAACCGGCGCCTACCTGATCATTCCCAGCAACCAACCCAACGGCGCCGATTCCTTCATTTTCATCCCTGAAGAAAACATCGCCGCCCTGACTGTCGAAGAGCAACTGGGAGCGATGCTGGTCAAGAACGGTACGCTCACCGAAGCCCAGGTTTCGGCGGGTTTGGAAATGCAGAAGACGCTGCGCATCAAGCGCCTGGGGGGCTATCTGGCAAGCGCCAAGTCCTTCACTACCGAGCATCTGGCCGAAGCACTCGATCGCCAGAAGGGCATCACCACGGTACGGCGCATCGGCGAGGTGCTGGTCGGTGAACAAATCATCACCGAAGATCAACTCAAGGCGGCGCTGGAGGCACAGGCACAAGACCGCAAGAAACCCCTGGGCCAGGTTCTGATTGACCAAGGCCTCATCACGCAAACGGAACTCAACAAGGTCTTGTCGCAAAAGCTCGGCATTCCGGAGGTGAGCATCCGGCGCTTTCCGGTGGAGCCGCAGGCGATACGCGCGATTCCCGAAAACCTGGCGCGCGCCAAGCGGGTGTTGCCACTTTGCTTCAACGCCGGTGCCCTCGCTGTGGCGATGGAAAATCCACTCGACCATGGCACGGTTCAGGAGTTGAGCGTAGTCAGCCAGTGCAAGATCGACGCGGTACTGGCAAGCCCGGAAGAAATCACCGAAGGCCTGGAGATCTACTATGGCGACATCTACTCCTCGGTCGATGCGCTGCAGTCCGAATTGAGCGACGCCGACGCTGCCAGTGCCCTGCTGACCAAAACCAAGTCGTCCGACGTGGTGACTGAAGCTGATGGCGCCCTGGTGCGCGTGGTCAACAAGATCATCACCGACGCCTATCGTCAGAAAGCCTCCGATATCCACATTGAGCCGCGCAAGGACGGCAGTTGCAATGTGCGTTTTCGCAAGGATGGCGTGCTCGAGGGCTACATGAACATGCCGGGCAACTTCCGCAACGCCATGATCTCGCGCCTGAAAATCATGGCGAACCTGGATATTTCCGAAAAGCGCAAACCGCAGGATGGCCGTATCGATTTTTCCAAGTTCAGCAACTTAAATTTCTCGCTGCGCGTAGCGACCATCCCGACAAACAACGGCGCCGAAAGCATCACTCTGCGCATCCTGACCCAAACCAAGCCGCTGCCACTTGGGGCGCTGGGCATGGAGCCCGATTCGCTGGCCGCGCTGCAGGCCATGACAGAAAAGTCGCACGGTCTGATGCTCATAAGCGGCCCGACCGGCTCCGGCAAAACCACCACTCTGCACTCGGTGCTGGCCCACCTTAATACCCCGGACCGAAAAATCTGGACTGCGGAAGACCCGATCGAAATCACGCAGGATGGCCTGAACCAGGTGCAAACCAACAGCAAGATCGACTGGACGTTTGCCGCCGCCCTGCGCAGCTTCCTGCGCGCCGACCCCGATGTGATCATGGTCGGCGAAATGCGCGATGCTGAAACGGCTGCCATTGCGGTCAGCGCAGCCCTGACTGGCCATTTGGTGCTGTCAACTGTACACACCAATTCCGCCTGTGAGAGCATCAATCGACTGGTCGACATGGGGCTTGATCCATTCAGCTTCGCTGATTCCCTGAAGGGCATCGTGGCGCAGCGTCTGGTGCGCGCGCTCGACGGCTGCAAGGAGGGCTACGAACCTTCACTCGAAGACATGCAGATTCTGGCGGGCGAATACCTGGGAGGAGGCTCCACGGCTGAAGTATCGGCGCTGCTCGCGCAGTGGCACGGCAAATACGCCGGCGACGGCGACAAATTCATCCTTTACAAGGAAGCGGGTTGCGCCGAATGCTCACAGAAGGGCTTCAACGGGCGCATCGGAATTCACGAGGTATTGAGCGTGACACCGGAAATTCACCGCCTGATCCAGACCCGCGCGCCGCTCGCCACCATGCTTGCCAGGGCGCGCGACGACGGGCTGCGCAGCTTGAAGCAGGACGGCATCCTCAAGGTATTGCAGGGCAAAACCACCATGACACAGGTGCGGGCCGCCTGTTCTTGAAAGCGGGCAGTCCGGACTATGCCAGTGTGTCCCGGCGGAAAGCGAAGCCGCTCGCACCGCCGGTTGAAAGCCCCACTACTTTTTCAGCTTCGCGGAAATCAAGGCCGCGATATCGGTATTGCGGCTTTGCTGAGCCCAGTCCAGCGCGGTCTCGCCGCGATCATTCTTCAGGCTCGCATCCGCACCTTCTTCGAGCAAAAACTGCACCACTGACAGATGGCCACCGCGCGCAGCCATCATCATGGAAGTTAAACCATTATCTGGGGAAGAGTCTATATATGCATGATTTTCAATCAGTATCTTGATAATCTCCAAGTGCCCGTTGGTGGCCGCATAGAGTAAAGCGGTCCAACCCGGCTGGTTGATTTGTGCCTCCTTGGAGATCAAGAATTCGACCACACTGCGGTGGCCCCCGAGCGCGGCAAGCATGATCGCGGTCTCGCCGTTGGCATTGCGCCGATCTATATTGACGCGCGCGTCAACCAACACCCTTACCACTTCGAGCGCACCCGCGCGCGCAGCCAAGTGGAGCACGGTCTGCCCGGCCGGGTCGACCGTATTGGCATCGATGCCGCGCTTGAGCCACTGCGCTACTCCGCGGGAGTTGCCGTTCTTGACGGCATTGAGAAAGTCATCATACGCAGCCCCCAAGGCTATGCCGCCGTGGCCCAGCCACAGCATCAAGGCAAGTGACCAGATGATGCGGCGCATCAATTCGCCCTCCCCGCCAAAGTCGCCGCACGATCGAACAGGCGAAAAAAGTTGCTGGTGGTATGCGCTTCCACCTGGGCTGGGTCGATGCCGCGCAAACGCGCGATTTCGCTCGCCACATGCGGCACCAGGCCAGGCTCATTGATGCGTCCGCGATGCGGCGCCGGTGCCAGATAGGGTGCGTCGGTTTCAATCAAGATACGCTCCATCGGTATGGTTCGGGCAACCTCCTTTAGTGCTTGCGCACTCTTGAAGGTCACGATTCCGGAGAATGAAATATAGAAGTTCATGGCGATGGCTGCTTCGGCGACCGCCAGCGATTCGGTGAAGCAATGCATCACGCCGCCCACCGCCGCTGCGCCCTCCTCGCGCAGAATCTCGATGGTGTCGCGCGCCGCTTCGCGGGTATGCACGATCAGCGGCATTCCGCACGCACGCGCGGCACGTACGTGTACACGGAAGCGCTCGCGCTGCCAGGAAAGATCACCCTTCATGCGGAAGTAGTCGAGACCGGTTTCGCCGATGGCGACCACACGCGGGTGCTGCGCCAGTTCCACCAGCTTGAGGACGTCCGGCTCGGTCACGCCTTCGTGATCGGGATGTACGCCCACCGATGCGAAAACGTTCGCATTTTGTTCAGCCAGTTCGAGCACGCTGTGCAGTTGCTCAAGCTCGACGGCCACGCACAAGGCGTGGCCGACCCGATTGCGTTCCATCAGGGCCAGAATTTCCGGCAGCCGTGCCCGCAGTTCCGGAAAATTGATATGGCAGTGGGAATCGACGTACATCGTGTTTACGACAGGCGCCGACGGGCAGCACCCGGCATTGGCTTCAAAGCGTGTGGGTCGGGCGCGGCGAGCCCAGCGCATTGCCCAGCAGGTTTTCAATCTTGCGGCGCGCCGACTGGCCGCTCTCGTCGCCGGAAAATTGTACACCAATGCCCTGTTGCTTGTTGCCTTGCGCGTCTTGCGGCGTGACCCAGGCAACGGTGCCGGCGACCGGCAGCTTGGCGGGATCGTCCATCAGCGAGAGCAGCATATAGACCTGATCACCCAGTCGATAGCCGCGGGTGGTCGGGATGAAAATCCCGCCATTTCGAAGATGCGGCATGAACGCAGCATAGAGAGCTGATTTTTCCTTGATATTGAGCGAGAGCATGCTCGGGCGTGGGCTGCCGGCAGTCGGGGATTTCGCGGATTCAGCCATATCAGTTTCCGGGCGCGGCCAGCCGCGCGTAGTCGATCAGCAGTTCTTCGGCAAAAAGGCGCGTGTTCAAAGGGTGCTCCGAGACTCGGCGCATGCGCATGAGCCGACGGTAGTAGGCGTGCAATGCTGCGACCTGCATACGTCCGGCCGCAGCCTTCAGGGCACGGCTATGCGTTGGATGATAGCGTACATCGAGTCCACTTTCGCACAACACCAGGTCGCTGGTCCAGCGAGCCAGCCACACGCAAATATTGGTGGCTCCGGCCTTCTCGCACTTTTCGGCCAGCGCGATCGGATCAATGGCGCGCTCGCCTGCCAACGCCCCAAGCAATGTTTCACGGAAGTCGGCGTCGGGATCGGCGATCGCAGCTGCCAGCGGTGCGCCACCGGCCTCCGCCAGTGCGCTTGCAGGATCACGCACACCCTGGCTGGCAAGCCAGGTCAGGGTGTGTACAGGTGCCGGACTTGCCAGCGGCAATTTCGCGCAGCGACTGCGAATGGTCGGCAAAACCTCGTTGACGCGACTGGTCACCAGCAGGAAAAGCGTATTCGCCGGCGGTTCTTCCAGCGTTTTCAACAGTGCGTTTCCGGCATCGACGTTAAGTGTGTCGGCCGGATAAACCACTACCACACGGTGACCTGCGCGATGGGTGCCGATATTGAAAAAAGCGTCCAGGGCGCGGATTTGCCCGATCTTGATGACCTTCGACGGCGCGGTTTTTGACTTTGCGCCGCCCGCGTCGGTGCTTGCGTCCGCCGTCATATCGCCGGGCTGACTCGATTCCGGCTGCAGGCTTTCGGGCAACACTGCGCGGTAATCGGGATGATTGCCGTCGGCAAACCAGTGGCAGGCGCTGCATCGGCCGCACGGTTTGCCGCTTGCCGTCAGGTTTTCGCACAACAGGCTCTGGGCGAAATACTCGGCCAGAACGCGTTTGCCAATGCCGGCCGGACCTGACAACAGCAGGGCATGGGGCAAACGCGAGCGCATTGCCTGAAGTTGGCCCCAGCCAATATTCAACCATTCATAAGGTAATATTTTCATATACTTAAAATTATTTCTTCAAGTATTTTATCAATATCTTGCGCCGGCAGTATCGCCTCGATCAAGCGAAATCGCCCGGGTTCGGCGGTAGCCAGCACACGATAGCGTGCCCGTACCCGGTCGTGAAATTCGGCGCTTTCCCGTTCAAACCTGTCGAGCGGGCGCGCTCCACTGAACCGTAACCGCGCGGCTTGATGCGAAATGTCGAACAGCAAGGTCAGGTCCGGATTGGTATGCGGATGAACCCAGCGTGCCAGGATCTCGATCTTCTCCAAGTCGACGCCCCGCCCTCCTCCCTGGTACGCGCGCGTGGCATCGGTGAAGCGATCACAGACCACCCACGCACCGCGCGCAAGCGCCGGTTCGATCACCTGCGCCACATGTTCGCGCCGCGCGGCGAACATCAGAAGCGTCTCGGTTTCCAGGTGCATGGTTTCGGCCAGCACCAATTCGCGCAAGCGCTCGCCCAGCACAGTGCCTCCGGGTTCGCGTGTGACTACCACGTCGACGCCACGCTTGCGCAAGCGCTCCGCAGTCGCCGCCACATGGCTCGACTTGCCGGCCCCGTCAAGGCCTTCGAAACTGATGAATTTGCCGCGCTTCATGATCGCTGATCGAACACCAATTGCCAGATATTTTTTTGATAAATCATACGCTTGTAAATCTAGCCGCCCCGTCTCTGGAACTTGTTCACGGCCCGATTGTGCGCCTCCAGACTGGCCGAAAACTCATGGCTGCCATCGCCACGCGCGACGAAGTAGATCGCATCGGTTCGCGCGGGATTGAGGGCCGCCTGCAGCGCAGCCAGCCCGGGCAGCGCGATCGGCGTCGGCGGCAGCCCCGCGCGGGTGTACGTGTTGTACGGCCCATCGGTCTGCAGGTCACGTTTGCGCAAATTACCATCGAAGCTTGTGCCTAGACCATAGATGACAGTAGGGTCGGTTTGCAGCAACATGCCGCGGCGCAGGCGGTTGACGAACACCCCGGCGATCAACGGCCGCTCGCGTGCCTGCCCGGTCTCCTTTTCCACGATCGAGGCCATGATCAGTGCCTCGTAGACGCTCGCATATGGGACGCCGGGCGCACGCCGCTGCCATTCCGACTCCAGGCGACGCTGCATCGCACGATAGGCACGCCGCAAGACAGTGACATCGGCGGCGCCCTTGGCAAACAAGTACGTATCCGGGAAAAACAGGCCCTCCTGGTGGCGTCCCAGACCGCCCGGTTCGGCTTGCCGAACGACCTCGAACACTGTTGCATCGCTCAAGCCCTGCGTATTGTGACTTACGCCAGGATGGGCGTCGAGCGCGGCGCGGAACTGCCGAAAAGTCCAGCCCTCGGGAATGGTCAGTTCCTGCAAGGTCACGTCGCCACGCGTGAGCTTCTCGATCAGGGCCAGTGGCGTGGTGCCGGCTTCAATTTCGTAACTGCCTGCCTTGATGCGGGTGTCTTGCCCCGTAATGCGTGCCAGCAGCACCAGCGCATCCGGGTAAACGGGCATACTTCCGGCAGCCAGGCGCGCGGCGGTGCGCATGGAGCTGCCGGGTGGAATGGTGAAATCGACGCTGGCGCTGCCCAGGGGGATGGCGCGCTCGGCATACCACCAGAGCCCCGCCCCGGCGCTCAAAACACTCAAAATCCCCAGAAAAATCAGCGCCTTGAATAACCGCAACATGAAGCCATCTTGAAAAAGTGAGCCCGTATAATAGAACGGTCAAAGGACTTTGAATATGAGCATTAGCGCCAATCCCCCGAATTCCCCGGTTCTACGAACCCGACTCGCCTCGTTCGGATTGATCGAGGTGTCAGGCAGTGATGCCCGATCATTCCTGCACAACCAACTGAGCAATGATTTGCTGCATCTGGCACCGGACCAAGCCCAATGGACCGCGTATTGCTCAGCCAAAGGCCGCATGCTGGCAGGTTTTCTAGCCTGGTGCGCGACCCCGGAGCGCATCTATCTTGCCTGCGACCGGGCCCTGGTGCCTGGGCTCGTCAAGCGCCTGCGCATGTTCGTTCTGCGTGCCAAGGCGGTCATCGACGACGCCAGTGAGCGTTTTGAGATCAGTGGCGTGATCGGCGAAGCGGGCGATCATGTGCCTCTCCGGCTTGCGCTCACCGACGATGCGATGCGCATCGACTTGGCCGCGGTTGACGGCCAAGTGCGCGAGCTTATCGTGGCCCCCGCCGTGGCTGCCAACGCCGTGAGCGCTGACGAGACCGTCTGGAAAGCCATGATGATCGCCGCCGGCGAAGTATGGCTGACGCCCGCGACCCAGGATCAGTTCGTGCCGCAGATGGTCAATTTTGATGCGATCGGTGGCATCAGCTTCAAAAAGGGCTGCTATCCGGGCCAGGAAGTCGTTGCCCGTGCACACTACCGTGGTGCAGTCAAGCGCCGCATGTATCCGGCCCGTGTCAAGGGTACTGCGAGCGCCGGCCAGCCGCTGTTTGCGAGCGGTGCCGATGCACAGGAATGCGGCACGATCGCCAACGCGACCGCCTTGGACGACGGGTTTTGCGCAGTATTGGCGGTGGTGCCGATCCAGAGCCGCCTGGAGGCAAGCATTCATCTGGCGGCCGTCGATGGCCCGGCCTTGGTTTTTCTGGATTTGCCGTACGCGATTCCCGAATCGCCATGAGTCGCTCGCATGGCAACCCGGACACACCCTGCGTCTGGCCGGCGAGCGCGAAAGGTCGACCGGAGTGTTGCCCTTGAGTGCGCTGCACGACCACTACGTGTATTACAGGATTGCGCCTGACGCTAAAGCCGAGTTCATTCCGGTGGCCGTGGCCATGCAGTCGGATATTTATCGTTTGTGTGGCGTGCGTGGCCGGCTCAAGAAAAAGTCTTTCGACGCTGCCACCTGGATGGAGATTTACGAAGGCGTGCACCAGCGCCTGCTGTTCGAGGCATCACTGGCGGACTGTGTGGCGCGCTTCGGCATTTGCGCATTTCTGGCGGCAGGCTCGACACGCCACGACGAGATCTTTCACGACCCGCTGGCCTGAAAATGCTGCCATGTGCCTGATCGCGCTCGCCTGGCATGTGGTTCCGGGCTATTCCCTGATTGTGGCCGCCAATCGCGATGAGTACCACGCACGCAGGACCGCGCCAGCTGCTTTCTGGCCGCAAGCACCCGAGCTTTTCGGTGGGCGCGATCTCGAAGGGGGCGGTACCTGGATGGCCGTTACCCGCGCTGGCCGCTTTGCCGCGTTGACCAATCATCGCGACCCTGCGCCGCCGGACAGCCAGGCGCGTTCACGCGGTCACCTGGTTGCCGATTATCTCCAGGGTCGGCAACGCCCGCACGACTACCTCGGCGCTCTGGCGACTGCGCGCGCGCAGTACAACGGCTTCAATCTGCTGGTTGGCGATGCCGACTCCCTCTGCTACGCCGGTAACCACGATGCGCCAGCCCAGCGGCTTGCGCCGGGATTTCATGCGCTCTCCAACGCGCGTCTGAATACAGCCTGGCCCAAGACGACCGGGCTCCTGTCGGACCTGGGCTCGATTGTCGGGGTGAGGCCGGACGAAGATCGCATGTTCGAGCAATTGTTAACCGCCCTGGCCGAAACCGGGATTCCGCATGATGCGCAGTTGCCTGCTACCGGTGTAGGGCTCGAGCGCGAGCGTATTCTGGCCGCACGCAGGATCGTGGCGCCGGTTTACGGCACCCGCTGCAGCAGCGTGCTGGCCATGCGTGAGGACGCGTCGATCCGTTTCGATGAAATCAGCTTCGACCAAGAGGGCCGCCAGAGCGGTCGCGTCAACCAGAGTTTTGCGCCTGCAGGCGCCATTTCGTGAATCACTGCTGTCGGCGCACGCCCTTGACCACGCGGTAGCGTACGCGCCAGGCGAATCTACCCGCGTTGCCGGTGTCGCCGGCGATGCGCGCAAAGTGTGTTTCAGACATGATCACGCCAGGGGCGCGGCACAGGCTTCTTTGTTGCGCGCCACCATGCCTGGTCGCCGCGTTCAGGCCACCCACTCACTCACCGGCGCCCGTGCTTCGTGCAGCGGCTGGCAAATCACATCGATCAGCGCCGGCACCCCACGACTGAGCGCCTGTTGCAATGTCGCTGCAAGCGTCGCCGGATCCTCGACACGCCAACTGGCAACGCCATAGGCGGCCGCCACGGCTGCGTGGTCGGTGCGATTGAAGTCCACCGAAAAATAACGTCCGTCGAAGCCGGTTTTCTGACCAGCCTTGATCCAGCCGAAGGTCGCGTTTGAAATCACGACCATCACAAGCGGTATGCGCAGGCGCACGATGGTTTCCAACTCCCCTACGGTAAAGCCGAAACTGCCGTCGCCCATCACCGCTACTACCGGAACCCGCGGATCGGCCATGTGGGCGCCGACCGCCGCAGCCATGCTGTAGCCCAGCGCGCCGTGGGCACGATTGGAAAAAAAGCGCCGACCGCTGCTGCGGATCTCGAAGTAGGCCGAGAAATACGGGCATGGCGTGCCCGGGTCGGCGACCACGATGGCGTCGTCGGGCAGCGCCTGCCGCAATTCGTGCACCACGCGCTCGGGCCTGATCGGGCGCTCGTCCGACAGCGCCAGGCGCATGAACCCTTCACGTTTGCGCGCCTTGGCCGCGGCCACCATCGTTGGGTTCAGGCGTGAGGGCATCTGGAACATCGTTTGTCCATCCAGGGCGCCGATCAATTGGCGCAGTACCAGCCGGGCGTCGCCTGCCAGCCCGATATCGACCGCGTAGTTGGCGCCAATCACGGCGGGATCGACGTCAATCTGGATCACGCGCGTGCGCCCGGGTGCGGGATGACGGCGCCGCTCGGTGGTAACGCTACCGGCCCGACAACCGATGAAAATGATCAGATCCGCCATGTCCACCACTTCACGGGTCTCGGGTGTGCCGCCATTGCTGCCGACCACTCCCACGCAGGCCGCGTCCGTCTCGGCCAGGCTGCCCTGCCCGGAAATCGTGGTGGCGACCATCGCACCAGCCTTGTGTGCGAATTCGGCCAGTTCGGCTTCCGCGCCCGAGAGAACCACGCCGCCGCCTACGATCACAAGTTTGTTTGCAGTTGAAGTCAGCAGTGCCGCGGCGCGCTCGACATCCTGCGGGTCGGCGGCACCGCGCCGTGCCGGATAAGTCGCCAGCGCCGGATCAGCCCACAACTCGTCGTCTTCGACCGCGCCTTTCTGGGCATCAAACGGCAGCGATAGATGCGCCGCGCCGCTACGGCCGGTGTTCATCGCCGAAAAGGCGGCGCGCAACAAGCGTGGAATGTCGTTGGCCGCGTTGGCCACGCCGTTCCATTTGGTCAGCGGGCGGAACAAGGAAGCCTGGTCGAGTTCGGTCAGCGTATAGCGCCCGCGCGAGGTGGTCGCAATGTCGCTGGTGATCGCCAGCAGTGGAATCGACGACTCGTTGGCTTCCACCACGCCGGGCAGGATGTACGTGGCGCCGCCGCCGGACGGGCCTTCGCAAACCCCGGGGCGGCGCGCGATGCGCGCGTAACCATCGGCCATATAGGCGGCCGAGCGTTCGTCGCGCGTCAAGACATGGGTGATGCCGTGGTCAAGCCGTGCCAGCGCGTCGTAGAACGGCAGACTGGTGTCGCCGCACAGGCCGAATACATGCTTCACGCCGTAAAGTTGCAACATTCGCACCAGCGCCTCGGCGCCATTCAGTGGAGTCATTTGGGTAAATCCGGTCAGTTGCGGTCACAGCATTATCGCGCCCTCGCGTGGTCGCACGCTGGCAGTCTTGAAGCGCTATGATTTGAGCATGCGCGCACTTGATCACATCGTTTTCAACGCCCGCGATCGCATGGATGAAGTCGCGGCGCTGTTCGAGCGCCTGGGGTTTTTTGTCACTGCGCGCGGACATCACTCGCTGGGCTCGATCAACCACACGGTGGTGTTCGAAAGCGACTATCTCGAGTTACTGGGCTATCCACCCGGCGCACCGCCTGAGCAACGTCCGGAACTTGTGTCGCGCCCGCTCGGCCTGATGGCGACCGTATTGCGTAGTATTGACGCCGACGGCACCCATGCCGAGCTGATGCGCGCCGGATTGGTGCCAAGGCCTGTGCAAACCTTTTCGCGCCCGGTCGAAATGACCGGCGGTGCGATTGCCGATGCATCCTTCCGGGTGACCCGGCTCGAGCCTGACGCCGTTCCAGGCTCATGGTTTTATTTCTGCCAGCACTTGACGCCGGGTCTGGTGTGGCGCCGCGAATGGCAAAGGCATGCGAATGGGGCCTGCGCAATGGCCGTGCTCGACATCGGCCTGCCGGACGTTGAAAGCGCCGCCCCGCTGTACCAGGCATGCACTGCAAGCGCCGCGACGCGCGTGAACGATGCGCTGGTGTTTCAGCTTGATTCAGCGCAACTGAGGCTTGCAACTGCCGCTGCCGGTGCCGGTGCCGGCATGACCGGGCTGAGCTTTTACGTGCCTTCACTGGAGCGTCTGCGGAGCCGCTTTCTGCGCGATGGAATCCGCTTCGCCTGGCACGGAGCTGCCATGGACATCGACCCGGAGGAGACTTTCGGCTGCAGGCTGCAGTTCGTACTTCAACGGGACCAAGCGTTGGTCCAGTCCACGCAGAGTTCATGCACCTTTACCGCACCAGGCCACTGAATTGAGCAAGTCGCCGACCAACGACGCGGCCGCAGCCTGTAGGTCCTCAGGTTCGACCGGACACGGCTCCGAGATCTGTGGACAAGTCAGGATCTGCTGCGCAGATTTCGGCGTTTGGCGTATGCGGCAAGCGGGGATATCGCAGCGGTCTTGGTCGGTACGATCTTCACAGTGACAGCGATTTTCGGCAAGGCCCACAGGTTGCCGGGCACCATGAGGCAGGCCATGCATGTAGCGGTGATCGGAGCCGGAATCGTCGGCGCTTGCTGTGCGGTGGAACTTTTGCGCGACGGCCATCAAGTGACGCTGATCGAGCCTGGTGAACCCGGTGGTGAGCAGGCGGCGAGCTACGGCAATGGTGCGTGGATCAGCCCGGCGTCGGTGGTGCCGATGTCGATGCCCGGGTTGTGGAAAAAGATTCCGGGCTATCTGCTTGATGCAAGTGGCCCACTCACCCTGCGCCTGGGCGCCCTGCCCGCACTGGCCCCGTGGCTGTGGCGGTTTGTATTGTCCGGCTGCAGCGTCGCCCGCGTCGAGCGTACCGCCCGCGCACTGGCGCGACTGTTGGGTGATGCGCCGGACCGGCATCGTGCGCTTGCCGCCGAGGCCGGGGTTGCAGAGCTCATCGCAAGCAATGGCCTTTTGTATGCCTACGCCAGTCGCGACGGCTTTAAGCGGGAAGCCCTGGCATGGCGCCTGCGGCGCGATAACGGCATCGCCTGGCGCGAACTCGATGCTTTGGCGCTGCATCGTTTGCTGCCGATGCTTGATGCCGCCTATGGTTTCGGAATCGTGGTCGATGCCGGTGCGCACTGTCGCGATCCTGGCGCCTATGTCGGCGCGCTGGTGCGGCATGCCTGTGCACGCGGGGCAAGGCTTGCGCGCACGCGCGCCACCGGGTTCGATATCGAGAACCGGCGCCTGCGCGCGGTGCTGACAGACGTCGGGCCGATTGCCTGCGAACGCGCCGTGATCGCCGCCGGCATTGCGTCCAAGGACCTGGCACGCGCTGCGGGAGATCGCGTTTTTCTCGAAAGCGAGCGTGGCTACCACGTGGTTGTCAGCGCACCAGGTTTCGAACTTCCCATGCCTGTGATGCCGGCCGACGGCAAGATGGCCAATACGCCCACCAACCACGGCCTGCGCCTGGCAGGTCAGGTGGAATTGACAACACGGGATGCCGCACCCGACTGGCGGCGCGCAGAGATTCTCCTGGGTCATGCCAGGCGCGCCTATCCGCGCTTGCGTGACTTGGCCGAAACAGGTGAAGTGAAGCTCTGGAGCGGAGATCGCCCTTCGACTGCGGACGGGCTGCCGGTGTTGGGCCCAGCGTCAGCTTCTGCAGACGTGATTCACGCATTTGGCCACGGCCATGTCGGACTTGCGTGCGGCCCCATTAGCGGGCGCATGGTGGCCGACCTGCTTGGCGGGGACCTCGGCGCGGCGGACTGTGCCGCATATGCCGCGCAGCGCTTCGCCTGATCGATCGGCGCTTTGCAGGGTGAAGAAGAAGGTCGCGCCTTCGCCGGGCGCGCCCTTTGGCCAGATACGGCCGTGGTGGCGCTCGATGATCTGCTGCACGGTCGCCAAGCCCAATGCCCAGTCCCTCGTACTCGGCGGTGTCATGCAAGCACTGAAACGGCTCGAACAGGCGTTGGGCATCCTGCAGTGCTCAACCGGTGGTATCCGGCAGGTAGTGATCGAGAATGATCACGTCTGGCGCGTCGGCGGCGATCACCGCCTCACCCGCTGCGCCATTGATTGCTCGCGACACACGGTACTTTTGGCGCCGCAGATGCAACCCAATGTATCTGCCGACGACCGCGCCTGACAAACTCGGGAGCCGATCGGGCACGGCATGCGCCTGAAAAATTCCAGGCGAAATTTCCACCATCAGATGGGCTGGTGCAGATGCGCTTGCCCGATCCGGGTGCCCGATCAATGGGCCTGATCCCAATTGGCACCGACACCCACCTCGGCCAGCAGTGGCACGTCGAGGCTTGCCACCGCACTCATCAGGTGCGGCACCAGGGTGCGTACATGCTCCAATTCATCGGTCGGCACCTGCAGAACCAGTTCGTCGTGCACCTGCATCACCAGGCGCGATTTCAACTGTTCGCCCTCGATTGACGCCTGCACCGCGATCATCGACATCTTGATCAGGTCGGCTGCGGTGCCCTGCATTGGCGCGTTGATCGCGGCGCGCTCGGCGCCCTGGCGGCGCGGCCCGTTGGGGCTGTTGATTTCCGGCAGCCACAGGCGCCGGCCGAACACCGTTTCGACGTAGCCCTGGGCCTTGGCCGCGACGCGCGTCTCATCCATGTAGCGCTTGACCCCGGCGAAGCGTTCGAAGTAACGCTCGATGTAGGACTTGGCGGCATCCCGCTCGATGCCAAGGTTGGCCGCCAGCCCGAAGGCGCTCATGCCGTAGATCAGCCCGAAGTTGATGACCTTTGCATAGCGACGCTGCTCCGAACTCACTTCAGCGCGCGGGGCGCCAAAAATCTCGGCGGCGGTGGCGCGGTGCACGTCCTCGCCCGCTGCGAAAGCGGCCAGGAGCGCCGGGTCCTTCGAGATGTGCGCCATGATGCGCAATTCGATCTGCGAATAGTCGGCCGACATGATCACGCTGCCCGGGGGCGCGATGAAGGCCTCGCGGATACGCCTGCCCTGGGCGGTGCGTATCGGAATGTTCTGCAGGTTCGGGTCGTTGGAAGCCAGGCGCCCGGTGACCGCGACTGCCTGCGCATAATTGGTGTGCACCCGGCCGGTGACCTGGTTGACCATGCGCGGCAGCTTGTCGGTATAGGTGCTTTTCAACTTGGACAAACTGCGGTAGTCGAGCAGCACCTTGGGCAATGGATAATCTTCGGCCAGTTTTTGCAGCACTTCTTCGTCGGTCGATGGTGCGCCGGAAGGGGTTTTCTTGATCACCGGCAACTGCATGCGCTCGAAAAAAATCTCGCCGATCTGTTTCGGGCTGCCCAGGTTGAATGGCTGGCCCGCCAGCTCATAGGCGCGGCGCTCCAGTTCCAGCATGGTCACGCCGAGTTCGCCGCCCTGTTTTTCCAGCAACGCCGCGTCGATCAGAACCCCGGTGCGCTCCATTTTCATCAGCACGCGCGCGACCGGCATTTCAAGTTCGTAAATTCGCTTGAGCTTGGCGTCGGCTGCGATCTGGGGCCACAGGGTCTGGTGCAATTGCAGGGTGACTTCGGAGTCCTCCGCCGCATACTCGGTGGCGACGTCGATCGCCACCTGTTCGAAGCCGATCTGGCTTGCACCCTTGCCGGCCACCGCTTCGTACTTGATGGTGGTGCGTCCCAGATGACGGGTGGCGAGCGAATCCATGTCGTGACTGCGATGAGACTCGATCACATAGCTTTGCAACAGGGTGTCATGCACGATGCCCCCCAGCGCTATGCCGTGGTTGGCAAAAATGTGGGCATCGTACTTGAGGTTCTGCCCCACCTTTTTTGCCTCAGGATTCTCCAGCCAGGGCCGCAGCATGGCGATGGCAGTATCGAAGTCAAGCTGGCCTTCGGCATCCGGACCGGTATGCATGAGCGGCAGGTAGGCGGCGGCAAACGGTTCGATGGCGAACGAAATACCGACGATTCTCGATCGCATCGGGTCAAGGCCGGTGGTTTCGGTGTCGACCGCGGCGATTTCGGCAGCTTGAAGCCGAGCAATCCAGGCCTCGAGTTGCGTCCGGCTGCGCACGGTCTCATATTGCTTTGGGCGTTCGCCCGGCAATGCCGGCGGCGCGCTGTCGATGGCGGCGGCGTTCGACGAGGCTTCGGGCGATACGCTGACGGCGTCGCCTTCCATCTCGCGCAGCCAGGTTTTGAAGCCGTAACGCGAAAAAAGTTCGCGCAACAATCCCTCATCGGCGGTTTCCGTCTTGAGGGTTTCCAGCGACAAGCCTTCGACATCGCATTTGACGGTGACCAGTTCGCGCCCTTTGGGAAGCCAGTCGAGCGCACGCCGCAGGTTGTCGCCGACCACGCCCTTGATCTGGTCCGCGTGGGCGATCACGCCTGCCAGCGAGCCATACTCGAAAATCCATTTCACCGCTGTCTTGGGCCCCACCTTCTCGACGCCTGGCACGTTGTCCACGGTGTCGCCCACCAGGGTCAGATAGTCGACGATCAGCTCCGGTGCCACGCCGAACTTGGCTTTCACCCCGGCCACGTCGAGGCGCTCGTTGCTCATGGTGTTGATCAGCGTCACATGCGCATCCACCAGTTGTGCCAGGTCCTTGTCACCGGTCGAGATCAGGGTTTCAATCCCTGCGGCTGCGGCCATTTTGGCCAAGGTGCCGATGACGTCATCCGCCTCGACGCCGTCGATCATCAGAAGCGGCCAGCCCATGGCGCGCACCAGGGCATGGATCGGCTCGATCTGGCGCACCAGATCATCCGGCATCGGTGCGCGCTGCGCCTTGTACTGCGCATACAGGTCGTCGCGGAAGGTGCGCCCCTTGGCGTCGAATACGCAGGCGCAATAGTCGGCGTGGTTTTCGGCCTTGAGCTTCTTTAGCATGCTGACCATGCCATGCATGGCGCCGGTCGGCAAGCCTGCCGGACTGCGCAGGTCCGGCAAGGCGTGAAAGGCGCGGTACAGGTACGAAGAGCCGTCGACCATCAGCAATCTGGGCATCGGAAATCCACACTTCCTGATAAAGTTTGCGCTTCTGGCAGGATTTGCCGGTCTCGGCGCGCCGGCGACGCGGCAGCGTGGCCGCGGCCGGTGCCAGTGAATCCAACCAGGCACCGGGGAAATCTCGAATATGGCAATCAAAGTCAACCGCGCCGACTTGGCGGCGGACCACTCGGCGCGCGAGGCCTGGCGCCTTTCTGGAATTATGTCAGAGTTCGCCGAGGCGATCTTCAAGTTCTACGAGGCATGCGGCTTCTCGCCTTCGTCCGCCGAGCGGGAAGGCCTGTTGACCCTGTGAGGCCGGAGCGCTTGCTACAATCAACCTCATCATGAAAAATCATTCTGCATCCTTTCGTATTCTGGTGCTCGCTGGCCTGATGGCTTCCTCGGTACAGGCTCAACCAAGTGGCCAGGGGCAAAAACTCGAGCCGCTGGCCGATGTGCCACCGCCACCACGCATGGCGATCGATCCGACGCTGGAGCCGCAGATCACGATCATCCAGCGCGGTGGCGACAAAGTCGAAGAGTTCCGCACGCGCGGCCGCCTCTATATGGTGCGCGTGACGCCGCCAGGCGGTACGCCGTATCTGTTGATCGACCAAAAGGGCGACGGCCAGTTTTCCACGCCGACACAGGGCCCGGCGGATGCGCACAACCTCAGTGTTCCGATGTGGGTGATCGGCACGTTCTGACCTGCGGCGCAGGCCCTGGGGCCTGGCGATAAAGCTTCGACCATGGCCGTCTTCACGCCCGTCACTCCCGACGAACTCGCGCCCTGGCTGGCGGGATTCGATATCGGTCGACCGCTTGCCTTGAAAGGCATTGCCTCGGGCATCGAGAACAGCAATTTCTTTCTCACCACCAGCGCAGGCGAATACGTCCTCACAATCTTCGAGAAGCTGACCGCGCTTGAGTTGCCGTTTTACCTGGAACTCACGGCCCACCTGGCACAGGCAGGCATTCCGTGCCCGGGGCCGATGGTGGATCGCGCCGGCCGCAACTTCAGTACCCTGAAGGGCAAACCGGCCGCTGTCGTGCGCCGCCTGCCCGGCGCCTCGCATATGACGCCCGCCGCCGGCGAGCGCGCACAGGTGGCCGCCATGCTGGCGCGCATGCATCTGGCCGGAGCCCGCTTTTCGGGTTTTCAGCAAAATCCGCGCGGCCCGCATTGGTGGGCCACGACTGCGCCGCTGGTCAAGCCTTTCATGGATGGTGACGGACGCCGGCTACTCGATGAGGAGCTTGCCTTTCAGGCCAGCCACCGGCACGACGCCTTGCCGCGCGGACCGGTGCATGCCGATTTGTTCCGCGACAATGTTTTGTTCGAGGCCGGCCAACTCGGTGGTTTCATCGATTTCTATTTCGCCGGATTCGACTGCCTGCAGTTCGATATCGCGGTTTGCGTCAACGACTGGTGCATTGAGCGCGAGGGTGACGCGCCGGGCGCGCTGGTCGAATCGGAAGTGCGTGAGTTTCTCACTGCATACAACGCGGTACGGCCCCTGCTGGCGGCCGAGCGCGCGGCCTGGGACGTGATGCTGCGCGCAGCAGCCCTGCGCTTCTGGCTGTCACGGCTGTTCGACTTTCACCTGCCGCGCAGTGGCCTCATGATCACGCCGCATGATCCCGGCCACTTCCAGCGCATTCTGCAGATGCGCCGCACTTGGGCGGCGCCATGGCTTGCTTGAGAAAAGGCGTCGCGCTGCAGAATTCCGATCGCGTAAAATGCCACGGCTGGTCGTGCGCATGTGCGGCCGCTCCGACACTCACGCAAGACAAGGCAACATCATGGAAGTAAAGACGGTTCCGGCGCTGCAGGGCTGGCTGTGGGTATTGCACGGCTTCGCTCTGTTTCGCACCCATCCGGCGATCTGGCTCCTGACCCTGTTGTTTTACTGGCTGTGCCTGGTACTGGTGAGCAACCTGCCGTTCATCGGTCCGCTGGTGGCCACCGCCCTGATCCCCGGTTTCTCGGCCGGTTTCATGCTGGCCTGTCGCGCCGCGCAGAAAAGGCAGGTACCGCTCCCGACCCTTTTGATCAGCCCGTTTCGCACCAATACGCAGCCGCAGATCATTCTCGGCGTGGCCTATACGCTGGCACTGGCGTTGTTGCTGGCGGTGTCCGCATTGATCGACGGTGGCGTGCTGTTTCGTTTGATGCTGCTGGGTGGCAGGTTGTCCGAGGAGATGGTGCGCAATTCCGGCCTGCAACAGGCGGGCATGCTGGCACTCCTGCTGTATGCGCCGCTCATGCTGGCATTCTGGTTCGCGCCTGCCCTGTGCCTGTGGCACGGCATGAGCCCGATCAAGGCGGTGTTTTTCAGTTTTTTCGCCGGGGTGCGCAATACCCGCGCCTTCCTGGTCTACGGCCTGGGCTGGGCATTGTTTGCCGGTGTGATACCGCTGCTTCTGGGCCTGATCCTGGGCTTCGTCATGCCGCGCCGCGAGGGCAGCGCGGCACTGACCGCCCTGATCATCACGCCCTATATGCTGGCCGTGGCCTGCGCCATGATCTGTTCGTTTTACTCAAGCTACGTGGCGATCTTTGCCGAACCGTCCGACGGCGCGCCCGCGCCGGCTTCGCCGGCCGCGTAACAGCGTTGCCGCTACACGCGTTCCAGCTTGGCGTATGCCAGCGCCAGCCATTTGACGCCGTTGCGGCCGAAATTCACCTGCAGCCGCGCCTCCTGGCCCGAGCCTTCGGAATCGACAATCACACCGTTGCCGAACTTGGCATGCAGCACGTTCTGGCCAATGCGAAAGCCGGAGTCGCTGGCTGCCGTGGCCGTGGCATAGGCCGGGCGTGCGAGCGCTGCAGAATCGTGGTCTCCTTGCCACAGCTTGCCGCGCTTGGCGGAGATTTGCGGCGTCAGCCACTTGAGCAGTGCCTCCGGCAATTCGTCGAAAAACCGCGATTTCATGTTGTAGCGGGTCTGGCCGTGCAGCATGCGGGTCTGTGCAAACGAGAGATACAGGCGTTTGCGCGCGCGCGTGATTGCCACGTACATCAGGCGGCGTTCCTCGTCCAAGCCGTCGCGCTCCATGATTGAATTTTCGTGCGGGAACAGGCCGTCCTCCAGGCCTGTGATGAACACCTGGTTGAATTCCAGCCCCTTGGCCGAGTGCACCGTCATCAGTTGCACCGCGTCCTGCCCGTCATGCGCCTGGTTGTCGCCGGATTCCAGCGCCGCGTGGGTCAGAAATGCGCTCAGGCTATCCTCGTCTTCCTCGGTGAAATTGGCAGCCGCATTCATCAGCTCATCCAGGTTCTCCAGCCGCTCGCGGCCTTCGCGATCGTTCTTGTAGTGCGCGCGCAGGGTCGAGTGTTCGAGCACGTGGTCGATCACCTCAGGCAATGGCAAGCCAATGGTCGCTGTACGCATGCTGTCGATCAGTTGGTTGAAAGCGCTCAGAGAGCTGCCAGCCTTGCCGGTCAACATGGGTACCGCGCGATACAGCGATATGCCGGCAGGGTTGGCCATGTCACGCCTGCCTGCGGCATCGCCCAATTGCTCCAGCGAACGCGCACCGATGCCGCGTGTCGGGAAATTGACCACCCGTGAATACGAGGTGTCGTCGTCCGGATTGGCCAAAAGGCGCAGGTAGGCGATCGCGTGCTTGACCTCGGCGCGCTCGAAAAAGCGCAAGCCCCCGTACACCTTGTAGGGAATGCCTTCGGCGAAAAGCATCTGTTCGATCACCCGCGACTGTGCGTTGGAGCGGTACAGCACCGCCATCTCACTGCGCCGGGCCCCTTCGGCGATCAGCGCCTTGACCTCGGCGACCAGCCAGCGCCCCTCGTCCAGGTCGGTCTGCGCCTCGAACACGCGCACCGGTTCGCCATGGCCCTGGTCGGTCCACAGGTTCTTGCCCAGGCGGCTGCCGTTGTTTTTGATCAGTGCATTGGCCGCATCGAGGATGTTGCCGTGCGAGCGATAGTTCTGCTCCAGCTTGATCAGGTTCTCGACATGGAAGTCGCGCTCGAAATCGTGCATGTTGCCGACTCGCGCGCCGCGAAACGCGTAGATCGACTGGTCGTCGTCGCCGACCGCGAACACCGAGTTGGGTTGCTGCGTGCCGGCACCGGCCAGCAGCTTCAGCCACTTGTACTGCAGCTCGTTGGTATCCTGGAATTCATCGACCAGCAGATGGCGAAAGCGCGCGCGGTAGTGTTCGCGCAAAGGCTCGTTACGCGACAGCACCTCGTAGGTGCGCAACAGCAACTCGGCGAAATCCACCACCCCTTCGCGCTGGCACTGCGCTTCATAGGCCGCATAGAGTTCGATAAATTTGCGATTGTGTTCGTCGTTGGCCACCACATCCCTGGGCCGCAGGCCGGCGTCCTTGGAGCCGTTGATGAACCAGCACACGCTCTTGGCCGGGAACTTCTCGCCATCTACATTGAGCGCCTTGAGCAGGCGCTTGAGCGCCGACATCTGATCGCCGGAATCAAGAATCTGGAACAGCGCCGGCAATCCGGCGTCGCGATGATGGGCGCGCAGGAAGCGGTTGCACAATCCGTGGAAGGTGCCGATCCACATGCCGCGCAGGTTGATCGGCAGCATGGCGGCGAGCCGATGCTGCATTTCGCGCGCTGCCTTGTTGGTGAAGGTGACCGCGAGGATGTTGTTGGGAGCGCATTGTCCGGTGTTAATCAACCATGCGATGCGGGTGGTCAACACGCGGGTCTTGCCGGAGCCGGCACCGGCGAGAATCAGCGCCGATTGATTGGGCAGCGTGACGGCCTGGAATTGCTCAGGGTTGAGATTGTCGAGCAGATTTGACATTGAGGCCCGCTTGAAGCTGCGCGGGACATCGGGCCTTGGGCTCCGCGATGCGCAGGTTAGAATCGAATCACTGCGAATTATAACTTTCCCCTCTCGACACGATGTATGACCTGATCATTCGCGACGCCCGCATTTACGACGGCAGCGGCCTGGCGCCGGCGTCCGGCGACCTGGCGGTAGACGGCAGCCGCATCGCTGCCATCGGCAGCGCACTGGGCGCGGCGCGCCGCACCATCGATGCCAGAGGTCTGGCGCTGATGCCCGGCATCATCGACAACCACACCCATTACGATGCACAAATCACCTGGGACCCGGATGTCGCGCCCTCGCCCGCGTTGGGCGTGACCACCGCGATCATCGGCAACTGCGGCTTCACCATCGCGCCCTGCCGTGCGCGCGATCGCGAGATCACCATGCGCAACCTGACACAGGTCGAAGGCATGTCGCTCGACGTCTTGCGCGCCGGCATTCGCTGGGAGTTCGAGAGCATTCCCGAATACATGGACATGCTGGAGCGCGGCGGCGCGGCCGTCAACATCGCGGCATTCGCCGGTCATTCGTCGCTGCGCACTTTCGTCATGGGCGCGGACGCCTCGAAGCGCACGGCCAGCCCTGCCGAAGTGGCCGAGATGCGGCGCCTGCTGCTGCAGGCGATGGCTGCCGGCGCGATTGGTTTCGCCACCAGCACTTCGCCCGCGCACAATGGCGAAGGCGGTGTGCCGATGCCCTCGCGCCTGGCTGAAGAGAGCGAACTTGCGAGCCTGGTCGGAGCCCTCGGTGAAGCCGGGCATGGCGTGTTCATGCTGACCAAAGGCGGCCATACGCGCATCGATTTTCTCGAAGAGTTGTCGGCGGCGTCAGGCCGGCCGGTGGTGATCGCGGCACTGCTGCACAACAAGACCAATCCGCAGGCGGTATTCAAGGAGCTTGAGGCAATCGCGGCGGCGAACCAACGCGGTCGTGCGTTGCTGGGAGCGGTGTCGTGTTGCCCGTTGACCATGGACTTCACCTTGCATTCGCCCTACCCGCTCGAGGGCCTGGTGTCATGGAAGCCGGCGCTGGGGCTTACCGGCGCTGCCTTTCGGGACATGATTGCGGCGCCAGCGTTTCGCGATGCGATGCGTGCCGAGATCGCGGCGCCGACGGTGTTTCGCCTGTTCAATGGCGAGTGGAATCAGGTGCAGGTGGTTGAGACCAAACTGCCCGCGCATGCCGCCCTTGAGCAGCGCAGCATTGCCGAACTGGCCCGCGAAGGCAATGCCGATCCGCTCGATTTCATGTTCGACCTGGCACTGGCGGAAGACCTCGACACGGTTTTCACCGCCACGCTTCTCAACTCGGACGAGGAAGCGGTCGGACGCATGCTCAACCACCCGCACAGCCTGATAAGCCTGTCGGACGCCGGTGCGCACCTGACGTTTTTCAACGATGCGGCATTCGGCCTGCACCTGCTGGGCCATTGGTCGCGCGACCTCGATGCAATGCCGCTGCAGGAGGCCGTGCGGCGCCTCACCGGCCAGACCGCGCAGGTCTATGGATTGAAGGAGCGCGGCCTGCTCAAACCCGGCTATGCCGCTGACCTGCTGCTGTTCGACCCGGTGACTGTGGGCCGCGGTCCGAAGCGGCGGGTCAATGACCTGCCGGGTGGCGCTGGCCGCTTGCACACCGACGCCATCGGTGTGCACGGCGTTTGGGTCAATGGCGTGCAGGTGGCCGATGCCGGCGGATCCATGGCCGGGCGGCCAAGGCCAGGCGTGCTGTTGCGCAGTTTCAATTGAACACAAGCGCACCACGACCGTTTGCCCGCAAGGCCTGTGTGCCACAATCCATCGCATGAATGAAGACATCCTGATCAACGTCACCTCGCAGGAAACACGGGTGGCGGTCATGCTGCAAGGGGTTGCGCAGGAAATCCACATCGAGCGCAGCGCCAGTCGCGGCCTGGTGGGCAACATCCATGTGGGTCGGGTGGCGCGCGTGTTGCCGGGCATGCAGTCCGCCTTCATCGACATCGGACTTGAACGCGCGGCCTTCCTGCATGTGGCCGATATCTGGGAGGTACGCCATGCCAATCACAATGGCGGCAACGGCGAGCCCAGCAAGCCGATCGAACACCTGCTGCGCGAAGGGCAGACCGTACTGGTGCAGGTGGTCAAGGATCCGATCGGCACCAAGGGGGCGCGGCTCTCGACCCAGGTCTCGATCGCCGGCCGTATGCTGGTATACCTGCCGCAGGAAACCCATATCGGCATATCGCAGCGCATCGCGAGCGAGGCCGAGCGCGAATTGCTGCGCGTCAAGCTCAAGCACATGATTCCCGAAGGTGAAAGTGGCGGCTTCATCATTCGCACCATGGCCGAAGCCGCAAGCCAGGCCGATCTGGGCACCGATGTCGACTATCTGCTCAAGCTGTGGCGCAAGATCCAGAACGATGCGCAGACCATGCAGGCACCCGCCTGCCTGTACCAGGATTTGCCGTTGGCACGGCGCGCCCTGCGTGATCTGGTTACCGAGGCCACCGGCAGCATCCAGATCGATTCGCGCGAAAATTTTGTCAAGCTGGACGAATTCGCGCGTGACTACATGCCTACGGTGGCTTCACGCATCATGCACTACACCGGGGAACGGCCGCTGTTCGACCTGTTCGGCGTGGAAGCCGAGATCGAAAAAGCCCTGGCGCGCAGGGTCGATCTGAAGTCGGGCGGCTACCTGATCATCGACCAGACCGAGGCAATGACCACCATCGATGTCAACACCGGCGGCTTCGTCGGCGGGCGCAACTTCGATGACACCATCTTCAAGACCAACCTCGAGGCGGCGCAAGCCCTGGCGCGTCAGTTGCGCCTGCGCAACCTCGGCGGCATCATCATCGCCGACTTCATCGATATGGACAGCGAAGAGCACAAGACGGCGGTGCTGGCCGAGCTCAACAAGATCCTGTCGCTGGACCGCACCAAGATCGGCGTCTCCGACTTCACCAGCCTGGGGCTGATCGAAATCACCCGCAAGCGCACTCGCGAATCATTGGCCCACGTGCTGTGCGAGCAATGCCCGGTATGCCAGGGCCGCGGCGAGCTCAAGACCCCGCGTACCATCTGCTACGAAGTGCTGCGCGAGATCACGCGCGAAGCCAAGCAGTTCAATCCGAAGGAATTCCGCATCCTCGCGGCGCAATCGGTGATCGACATGTTTCTCGAGGAAGAGTCGCAGGCGCTGGCGATGCTGTCGGATTTCATCGGCAAGCCGATATCGCTGGCGGTGGAGAGCATGTACTTCCAGGAGCAGTACGACATCATCCTGATGTAGCACTCAGGCATCGTCCCTTCCCCTGTGGCGGCAGCGGGTCAGGATGAAGCAAGGCCGCCTGCACAGTAGAGGACAAGCACGATGAAAAAAGCCATAGTCATCTTCGCCCACGGCGCCCGCGACCCTGAATGGGCGCGCCCCTTTGAGCACCTGCGCGACGAAGTCAGCGCCAGGGCCCCGGACACCGGCGTCACCATCGCCTATCTCGAATTCATGCAGCCGGCATTGGCAGAAACGCTGGACAACCTGATCGCCAAGGGTGTAATGGAAATCGACATCGTGCCGGCCTTCATGGCCCAGGGCGGGCACTTGAAGCGCGACCTGCCGGCCTTGATCGAGACCGCGCGCGAAGCCCATCCGGCGGTGCGCTTCATTTTGCGCCCGGCATTGGGCGAAGCACCAGGCGTGATCGCCGCGATGGCGCGGCACATCGCCGAGAATCGCGCCTGAGGGCGGCGTAGATACCGCGTTTTTGGTAAGATTCGACGGTAGTTTTCGGGGAAGTAGCTCAGCTGGGAGAGCGTCGCGTTCGCAATGCGAAGGTCGGGAGTTCGATCCTCCTCTTCTCCACCAAAAATCAAAAGGCGCCCTGCGGGGCGCCTTTTGATTTTCTGTGCAAGCCAGCAACCTCGCTTGCGATGCCATGGGACGGCAATCTGCGAGCATCAGCGCCTAAGCACCGGCTGATTCATCACATTGACCGCTCGCCCACTGAAAAAGTCGGCGACATTGCGGAAGGGCTCGCCGAAATACAGCTCGAAGGTCTCACGGTCGGCCCAGGCCAGATGCGGCATGCATACCACGTTGGGCATCGCGAGCAGCGGATGGTCGCCGCCCAAGACCGGTTCATGCTCGTAGACATCCACTGCGGCGAAGCCGGGCCGGCCGGCGCGCAGGCCCGCCTCCAGGGCACCAGCCTCGATCAGCCACGCACGCGAGGTGTTGACCAACAGTGAAGTCGGTTTCATCCCTGCCAAGTCTGTGGAGGTGACCATGCCGCGCGTTTGCGCGGTCAGGCGTACATGCAGCGAGATCACCTCCGACTGCGCGAAAAACTGTTCGCGGGAGTCGGCGAACTCGTAACCCAGGCGCTTGGCGGCGGCGCGCGATGCATCGCGCCCCCACACCAGCACCCGCATGCTGAACGCGGGACCGACGCGGGCCACCAACTGCCCGATCATGCCGAGCCCGTAAATCCCCAGGGTGCTGCCGGAGAGCCGGTGCGAGAGGGTTGTGGGCCATGCGCCCTGCCGCATGCGCGTGGCCTCCAGCACCAGATTGCGCCGCGTAGCCAGAATCAGCGCCCAGGTGAGCTCGGCCGGTGCGATCGGCGAGGCTTGCGTACCGGCGCACACGGTGATGTCAAGCGCGTTGCAGGCCTGGAGGTCGATGGTCTGCGCGCTGCGCCCTACCTGGCTGATAAGCTTGAGTGTTGGCAGTTGCTCCAGCAGGTCTCTGGGAAAGTCGCTGCGTTCGCGCACCGCGACGACCGCGTCGGCGCCTTGCAGCAGCGCGGCGAAATGCGCCATGTCGCGCGCCGGTTCGCGATAGCGCAGCACCTCGTGGCCGTCCAACGCGGCGTAACACGCGAGCGTGTGCAGGCAGTCCTGGTAGTCGTCGACCGGACAAGATAATTGACGCCGCCCACTTTGGCCCCACATCTCGGAGAGCTTCTGGCCGATCAGGCGCGCATTCACGTCGATCGCGCTGCCGGCGGTGAACGGCACGATCACCCGCACAGACTTTGCAGGAAACTGTGCGCACGCGGAAAAGGCGAATGCCCACAGCAGAGCGGCAAGCAACAAGCGTGGCTGCTTGGTCATCTTCAAGGTCCTGGTTTCGTTGTCGGGGAATATTCTCGTGCGCCATCGCTCGGCTGGCGCGGCAGATCCTTCATTGCGTGGCGCCTGCCGGCTGCGGGCGCCGCTTGATCAAGGTGATCTTGTCGTTTTGAAACACCAGTTCGTCGCGTTGATTGAACACATGGTCACGAAAGGTGACAATGCCGCGCCCGGGTGCCGAGGCGGGTTTTTTGTCCACCACTTCGACCTCGGTGCGGATGGTGTCGCCGGGCCGCACCGGCGCCACGAAACGCGCCCGTTCGAGAGCCAAGAGGCCCAGCACCGAATTGGAAAACAAGTGGCCGGTCATCGCGGTTGAAAACGACATGACGAGATGGCTGGGGCAGATGCGCCCGCCGTAGGGCGTGGTCTTCGCGTACTCGTCGTCCAGGAACAGCGGCACTTCGTAGCCCACCAGCTTGCAGAACTGCAGGTGGTCTTCCAGGGTGATCAGGCGGGTCAGCGTCGGATAACGTGCGCCGATCTCGAACTCCTCCCAGTAGTGCGTGTAAAGCTCGCTTTTCATGGTTTTCTCCGAGGTCTGGTTCAATACCGTCGGCAGGAACCGCGCAGGCCGCAACATGTCAGTCCCCTTGCTTTCCGCGACATTGGGGATACTACAAGCTGAGCGCCATCAAGGGCCCCGATGGACATGCTGGTGGCGCATGCGGCCGCGCCGAATCGAGGAGTTTCAGCCCATGTCGGACCATCTTTACACTTTCAGTGGGCCGGGCACTTCCGTGCTGGCGCGCGTTGCCCTGCGCTCGCTCACGCTGCTGTGTGCCGTGCTGCCGTTGAACGCGGTGGCGCAGAAGTATCCCGAGCGCCCGGTGCGCATAGTCAATACCTTTCCCGCTGGTGGCTCGGGTGATGTGGTGCTGCGCACCGTGTTCGACCGAGTCGGCAGCGCACTTGGCCAGCCTTTCGTGATCGATACGCGCACCGGCGCCGCCGGCGCGATCGGCAGCGCCAATATCGCGATCGCGGCGCCCGACGGTTACTCGCTGCTGCTCGGCACCGCCAGCACCTTCGGCACCAATTCGGCAACCCAGAAGGACCTTTCCTACGACCCGGTGCGCGATTTCACGCCGATGTTGATGATCGCCACCACGCCCTACCTGCTGCTGACCCACCCGTCGGTGCCGGCCAACACATTGCCGGAGTTTCTGGCACACGCCAGGGCCAATCCCGGCAAGCTCAACTATGGCTCCTTTGGCCTTGGCAGCTCCAATCACTTGAGCTACGAACTGCTGCGCCAGGCCACCGGCATGGACATCGTGCATGTGCCGTACAAGGGCGGGGCACCCCTGATCACTGCACTCCTGGCCGGTGAGATCCAGTCGTCGATGGATGTCTACGCGACTGCGTATCAGCATGTGCGTACCGGCAAGTTCAAGCTCCTCGGGGTGGCTGCGGCCAAACGCTTTTCCCTGCCGTCCGAGGTAGCGACGCTGATCGAGCAGGGCCACCCGGTCGAGGGCGGCACCTTTTTTGCGCTGCTGGGGCCGGCCAGGCTGCCGGCCGGCGTGGTCGAAACCCTGAACCGGGAGGTCAATCGCGCGATTCAATTGCCGGAGGTGCGTGACCGCCTGGCCGCCCTTGGCACCGAAGCGGTGGGTGGCACGCCTGAACTGCTGGCCGGTACCATCAACAACGAATTGCAGAAATGGGCGCAACTGGTAAAGGTGCGCAACCTCAAGTTCGATTGAAGCCGGGTGCGGCGCGCGCCAGGCCGGCATCGCGCAGGCCAGCGCTGGCCTGCGCTTGCGGCCGAGCGCTGCGCGACTTGCCGAAAAGCTCAGGCGGCGACGGCCTGCCGCGCACGTGCCTCACGCACCGCCCGCACGATCTGCTCCGGCCCGATCGGCGTGGTGTTGAACTCGACTCCAAACGGCGCCAAGGCATCGCACACCGCGTTGGCGATCGCCACCGGCGGGGCGATCGCACCGCCCTCGCCCAGGCCCTTGACGCCCAGCGGATTGAGCGGCGAGCGGGTTTCCTGGTGGATCAGCGTGATATGCGGCACATCGCTGGCGGTCGGCAGCAGGTAGTCCATCAGCGAGCCGGTGAGCAATTGGCCTTCGGCGTCGTATTGCATGCCTTCGAGCAAGGCGCCACCGATGCCCTGCACCGTGCCGCCGATGATCTGCCCCTCGGCCAGCATCGGGTTGACCACCACGCCGCAATCGTGCGCGATCGCATAGTGCTGCAGCGTCACCTTGCCCAGCTCGATATCGACTTCCACCTGCACCGCATGTGCCGCGTAGGACCAGGTGACGGTCGGCGCTTCCCAGTAACAGGTTTCCTCGAGACCGGCCTCGACCCCGGGCGGGCGCTGGTGATCCCAGCCGGGGCGCGCGGCGTGGGCGATCTGGCCCAGGCTCAACTCGCGCCCAGGAATGCCGGCGATGCCGACCCCACCCGGGCGCAGCTCAAGATCGCCGGGCGCGCATTCGAGCATGTTGCCGGCGATGACGAACACCTTTTTCAACAATTTTTCGCTGGCCACATGCATGGCGGCCGACACATGCACGGTCGAGCGGCTGGCGATGGTGCCGAATCCCATCGGTATGGCGCCGGTATCGGCCAGGGCAATCACCACATTGGCCGGGTCGACCTTCCAGAGATCGGCGGCGATCTGCGAATAGATAGTTTCCATGCCCTGCCCTTGCGGACAGGCGCCGCTGGCGACATACAGCTTGCCCGAGGGCTCGATGCGCATGGTAGCGCCCTCGAAGGGCCCCACCCCGGTGCCTTCGGTGTAAACGCCAAGACCCAGGCCCAAATAGACCCCGCGTTTGCGCGCCGCCAGTTGGCGCACCCGGAACGCCTCGACGCCGCCGCTGGCTTCGATCGCCTTGGCAAGCGCAGCCGGATAGTCGCCGCTGTCGTAGACCACCGGTTCACCGTCGCGGTAAGGAATGCCGACCGCATAAGGCATGTCGGCCGGCCCCACCATGTTGCGCCGGCGCACTTCGGCCGGCTCCAGAGCGAGTTCACGCGCAATCAGGTCCATCATGCGTTCGATCGCCTGCGCCGCCTCCGGCCGGCCGGCACCCCGGTAAGGGGCGTTGGGCACCTTGTTGGTGGCCACCACACGACCGCGCACGCTCAAGTTGGGCACCTTGTAGGGGCCGGCCATATGGCTGGCGGTGTTGTACGGAATGCCGATGCCGACCGGATTCCAGGCGCCGCAATCCATCACGAATTCGTCGCGCAACGCCAGCAGGCAACCGTTGGCGTCGAAGCCTATCTCGACTTCATGCAATTGATCGCGTGAGTGGCAGGCGCTTTGCATGTGCTCGCGGCGGTCTTCAATCCACTTCACCGGCACGCCAAGTTGTTGCGCCAGGAACGGCAACAGCACGTCTTCCGGGTACACATGCCCCTTGCCGCCGAAGCCGCCGCCGACATCCGGCGCGATGCAGCGCACGCTAGCCTCAGACACCGCCAGCGTGGTCGCCACCTCGCGCCGCACCCAGTGAACCATCTGCGTGGACGACCAGATCGTGTAGGCCCGCGTGCGCTTGTCGTATTGCGCGATCACGCCGCGACACTCCATCGGCACAGCGGCATATCGGTGGTGATAAAAGCTGCGCTTGAGGCGGTGCGGCGAGTTGGACAAGGCCAGTGCCACATCGCCCTTGGCAATCGAGAATTCAGCCAGCAGGTTGGTGCCGTAGCGCTCGTGCAGGACCGGCGCGCCGGGTTCTAGCGCCGCTGTCGGATCGACCGCCGGCGGCAGCACTTCCAGATCGAGTTCAACCAGCTCGGCGGCATCCTCGGCGATGTAGCGATTTTCGGCCACGATCACGGCCACTGCCTCGCCCACATGGCGTACCTTGTCGAAGGCCAGCAGCGGCTGGCGCGGATCGATGATCTCGTGCTTGACCTTGGTGCGCCACTTGCGCGGCAGCACCAGCTGCTGGTCGCCCACCGCCGGCAGCGCCTGCTGCAGCTCCGCACCGCTCAAGGCCAGCCAAACGCCCGGCAGCGCGCGGGCTCGCGCCAGATCGACGCCACGGATGCGCGCATGCGCGTGCGGGCTGCGTACAAAGGCCACATGGCCCATGCCCGGCAGCACCATGTCGGCTACGAACTGGCCTTCACCGACGAGCAGGCGGGCGTCTTCCCGCCGCGCCATCGGCCGGCCAACAAAACCCTGCGATTGGGCGTGTGCCATCGGAATTCCTTGTTTCAACTTGGGGCTTGATGGGTTAAGTCCGTACTGCACACATTGCCGGACCGCTACAATCGATTATAGTATTTGGCAAGTCCGGCTCGCGTAGAAATCACCACTTGTTGTTTTTGTGCCTTGCAGGTTCGCTCGCCAGACGGCATCGTTCCCCACTTCTTGTTTGAAGGCGTCAAGCATTGAAACCGCCCCGCTTTTCGTACCACGCGCCCGACAGCGTCGGCGCCGCCATCGCTTTGCTCGCCCGCTATGCCGGCGAGGCGCGCCTCCTTTCCGGCGGCCAGAGCCTGGTGCCCATGCTCAACTTTCGCCTGCTGGCGCCGGCGGCGCTGATCGACCTGGCACGCATTCCGGACCTCGCCTATGTGCGCCAGGAAAACGGCAGCGTGGCGATCGGCGCGATGACACGCCAGCGCCATGTCGAGCACTCCGAAATCGTCGCGAACCGGCTACCCCTGTTGCGCGAGGCACTGGGTTGGGTGGGCCATCTGCCGACACGCTCGCGCGGCACCATTGGCGGCTCGCTCGCACATGCCGACCCGAGCGCCGAATTGCCAATGACGCTCCTGGCACTCGACGGGTCGGTGGTAGCCGCCGGGCCAGGGGGCCTGCGCACCATTGCCGCCACGGCGCTTTTCGACTCGATGTTCACTACCCATCTTGCGCCTGACGAAATCTTAGTCGAGGTGCGCATCCCGGTGATGGCGCCGCACAGTGGCTTCGCCATCGAGGAGTATGCCCGCCGCAAGGGCGACTTCGCGATCGTGGGGGTGGCAGCGGTGCTGCAACACCAGGGTGGCCGCTGCCTGCGCGCACGCGTGGCCGCCTGCGGCGTCGGCAGCGCCGCAGTGCGCCTGACCGCTGCCGAGCAGATGCTTGAACGCAACGGACTGGGGCTGGAGGCGATCAATGCCGCCGCAGCCAGTGCTGCGGCCGAAATCGACCCACTCACCGATCCGAACGCCTCGGCCGACTATCGCCGCCACCTGACCGCTGTGCTGGTTGGACGCGCGCTGCGCCGCGCCGCCGGTTTGAGCCCAGTTGCCATCCATTGAGAACGCCATGAACGAAGTCACCCCCGAAGCCGTCGAAATCAGCCTGATTGTCAACGGCAAACCACGCAGCGGCCGTTGCGAACCGCGCAAGTTGCTGGTCGACTTTTTGCGCGAAGACCTGGTGCTGACCGGCACCCATGCCGGCTGCGAACACGGCATCTGCGGTGCCTGCACCATCCTCATCGATGGCGAAGCTGCGCGCTCGTGCATCACGCTGGCGGTGCAGGCCAATGGCGCTGAACTTTTCACCATCGAAGGCCTGGCACAGGACGGCGCCTTGCACCCCATGCAGCAGGCATTCGCCAAATTCCATGGCCTTCAATGCGGCTTTTGTACGCCGGGCATGCTGATCACCGCGATCGACTTCCTGCGCGTCAACCCGGCTCCTACCGAAGAAGAAGTGCGCGACGCGATGTCGGCTGTGCTGTGCCGCTGCACCGGCTACCAGGGCATCGTGGCCGCCGTGATGGCGGTCGCGCACGGGTCGACTGCAGCCACGGCAGCTTGATTGCCAGCGCGTCGGCCCGCCGCAGCGCATGCGGGTCGGGCCGGTCGATCGCGCGACCAGGATGGCCTGCCGGCGCAGCCCGATGCCGCCCCCTTCAGGCGCTTCTTGCCAGAGCGCGGTTGACCTCCGGGATGACCGCGGTGGCCATCAGTTCCATCGAGCGCCGCGCCAGTTCGGGCTCCGTCCAGTCCAAGCCGGCGTAAACCAGCTCGCCGAAGCCGCCGGTCAGTTCATGCAACATGAGAACCCGATCGACGACTTCACTCACACCCCCGGCCAACACCAGCCGATCGACGATCTCGTCCAACGGCACTTCATCGACTGGTTGCGTGCCGCTATCGGTGAATACCCCGTCGCGCCTGGCGCGCCTGAGCTTGGTGTACAAGTTGCGGTAGTAGAACCGGTAGGGGCTGTTGTCATCGGACTGGCCATAGCGCTTGGCAAGCTTGCCATCGTCATTGACCATCAGCGTGCGTGCCACCCGCCATTCGGCACGGTCCGCAGTCTTGCCCGCATTGGTCTTGCCCAGTGCGTAGTTGTTCCAGTGTGAAGCGAGCCAGTGGTCGTAGAGGAAATTCGCCGAAAGCGGATGAAAATCGCGTTCGCCCATGGCGATCACGCCTTTTGAGTGCGGCGCCACCACTGTGCCCACGATCTCAGGGCGCGGCTGCTGATAGGGCTTGTACAGCATGCCGGTCGCGGTAAGCGTGTCGAAGGTGGTTTTGCTGGTGACCTTGAAGCGGTTGCCCGGCAGATCGATTTCATAGGGCGGATCGCGTTCCCAGATCTGCAGAATCACATCGATGGACTCGGCGAACATCTGGTTGCGGTCCTGCCCGAGAATGCCCAGCACTTCCGCGTCCGAGGCCAGTGCGCCCGGACTGATGCCCAGGATGAAGCGGCCTTCAGCCAGGTGATCGAACATCGCGGCGTGCGCCGCCACCAGCACCGGGTGCATGTGCGACAAATTGGTGGTGCCGCTGCCCAGCCTGATGGTCTTGGTCGAATGAATCAGCGTCGCCAGAAACAGCATGCTGTTGGTGATGTTCTCGATGCGGTCGGACAAATGCTCGCCGACGAAAGCATCGTGAAAGCCGAGTTGATCGGCCAGGATGATGATCTCGCGATCCTCGCGCAAGGTAGCGGTCGGGTTGCGATGCGGCGGATGTACCGGCATGGTGAAATAACCCAGTTTGATGCTCATGGCGAATCTCCACCGCCCTGGCCGCGCAGGTCG